>Ga0102589_1001143_pt1 | contig 39215 bp, 39 predicted proteins | sample AraplaMF_Col_mLB_FD_76858 | JGI IMG/M metagenome (GOLD analysis project Ga0102589, IMG submission 76858) | Arabidopsis root microbial communities from the University of North Carolina, USA - plate scrape MF_Col_mLB | ecosystem: Host-associated > Plants > Roots > Endosphere | place: USA...
CTTGTTGACTTACGCTGGCACATTCTCTCCAGAGCCATTTGGTCCAGTAAGATTTCCCCATACTGCATTCGTCAATTCAAGCAAAACGTACACCTCCCTCTAATTACCACTCACGCCAATCATCTGTTAACTCATAACGTCCAAGGTTCTGGCTTTTAGTAAGGTCATCAATATCAAATCCCCAATGAATCAACACTTGATCAAAATAGTCGCAAAGCTCCTCTCGTTCTTCAGTTTCAATTAATCCTCCTCCACCTACCTCATTAATCTCATTTAGGGCAAGTACCGCTGTTTCAATAGATTTCATAATTGCAGGATAGCTATCTGGGTGATTTGGCAGTTTCGCAATGGATGCTGCATACTGCTCTAGCACCATTTCCGTCTGATGAATAAAACTATTTGGAAACAATTCCGCGTAAATACAGTCATCTTTGTCAATCAATCCAGCAGAAAATTCTTCCTCTTCTTTTCTTTTAGCCTTGCGCCAGCGTGACGTCGGTCGAATATCTTGCATAGGCCATCCCCCTTTATCTAGAGTTCTAATTAATAAAAAACCTCTTTGAAAAACTTTTTTTATATATTGTATTGGCTAGCAGTGTAACTTTTATTTTAAACATAACACACTACCATTCACGTTCTCTTAATGCGTCTTCAATATCCAGCTTCACGTTGTATACATCCAATATATCTATAACAGTTAATGCAATACTATCTCGTGCAACCGTTTCAATTTCACTGTCATGTTCTAAGAACTCGTCTTCTAAATCATTTATCGCACGTGTAATTTCATCAAATTTTACTTGTATATCTTCAAATGGATGGGGACCTTGCTCTAAATAGCGGACAATTTGCTCCAACAAATCTTTAATTTTATCAACTAAAAATTTAGGATAATAACTATCTTGATACATTCCCTTTAAAAAAATAATTTCTTTCATCTTACACTCCTCCAATAAATCTACTATTCTTCAATAATATCCAAATAAAACCTGTTACTTTTCCCTCTATTAATCCAATATCGCCCTAGAAAATAAATCATGAATCAGTTCATCATTTTCACATGCTTGTTTAAATCCAACAGCGAATCGCAAAAATGCGTCCTTTTTGTCGGCATACGCACAGAACATATCTGCTTCTGGGTCGAAACGCACAATGCCTTCTAGCTCTGGTAACTTCTCTTGCAAATACACATCCGCAAGCGAGCACCAATCGTAGCCGTTACCTTGGAATCCTTCGTCTGCACGTGTCTCAAACAACTCCTGTTTATAAATGCCTGCTTCTAATAGGAATGAAATATTTCCAGTATCATGTTCTAACCATCTAAATGGTTTTAGTTCTTCATTCATTATTTGAGCATGTAGATTAGCTACCTTATCCGCTGTAAAACTTAATATCCCCTCTTCACTTACAATTTCACCCTGCTCTATGCGTTCATTTAACCAACTTGAAACAAAGTCCGGGGCATACCCGCCTGTACTGAAACCTTGTGCAAGTGCAATGATATTCTCGTAATCCGCTAAATATTGCGCTTGTGTCACTTTCGAATTAGCAGCAGTGTACAACCAAAACTGGATATCATACATCAGCATGGATAGCTCATCAGCATGTAAAGCAAAATAGCCTTTGTCCTCTACAATTTGCGTACAAATACCTCGAATAACTGTTTCTATCCAATTGCTTTCTCCAGCTTTCTCACATAACGACTGTAACAAAGGAGAGAATGGTACATGTTTTACCATATCCAAATCCTCAAGCCTATCTTGTTCTGATGTATCAAACACTTCCTCATTCACCAATCCGACAATAAAAGTCGCAAAGTTTGGCGCAAGGAAAGTAATGTAGTAATCTGCATCTTGGTCTACATGTACAACAGCAGGTTCACCATCCGTACCACATGCACGATAATCAAGCATAATGACATCATGGCCTGCTGACGGGCAATCGGCTATGACAACGCCAATATTTGGGTAGCCCCATTCCTCCAACATAAATTTGCTTCCCAAACTGCCACACAAGCTATAAGTCTTTTCGCGACCAATGCCCATAATTCCTGTAATCGCCACATGATCATCCGCCCATGAAGTCGGCATAGCCGTTGGAAAACAAGTGTTTACTGGTATACCGCCGTTCTGTTGTTGCATAAACCAAATATAATCTGCTGGCAATTTATAGCCAAGTTCCTCTTCTATAGAGGCAATCATTTCAGTAGTGGGGGATACTTCTATATAATTTTTATCCGCATAATCGCTTTTTTCCCAAAATTGACTGAAATCACGCTCATGAAAAGGTACAAGCTTAATATCATCTAGCGCTTCCACTGACTTTTTCATAATATTTCGACAGGCTATTATATATTCTTCAGTTATAGTATCTAACTGTAATTCCTTCGCTTTTACAAATGCAGCAAGTGCTTCTTGCCATTCCTGGCTATAGAAATAAGCATAGCCTACGCGCCAATGCCAATTCCCATCTTGTTGTCCCTGTTTTTTTACTGTGAATAACTCGGACAACGCTTCGTGATAACGCCCTAAATTATTAAGTGCACGACCATAATGTCCTACTATCTCATAATCTCGCTCTGACTTAGACAATTGTTCAATTGCTTCTACAATTTTGTCATGTTGATTTTCCTCATACCATTTTTCTAACATATTCAATAATTTTTTTGGCATAATCTCACTTCCTCTCAATCAACTTTTTTTCAGCTAAACAAGTATCTTGTATCTTTTGTGATGTTTGGTTAATAATATTGCTTTCCTCATGAATCACTAAATCAATCAACTCTTCTGCTTCCTTTTAAGAACATCCCGATAAGTCTACAATTCTTTCATAAAAGGCAGATAATAACGTTTTGCAAATTTTTCTCTATATGTATCAGAATCTATTGTTGTGTTGCCAATCGGAGAAAACATACTTTCACTTCCTTAGATATTAGCTCCAAAGTGAACCGTTAGCTGTAAGTCCATTATTATATATAAATGATATTAAGTATTCGTAGTAATCATCTTTGCTATCTTCAACAAGAGTTAGATCAACATTGTACAATCTAACTCTTGTTCCTACCCAAATCTTTTCTTCATCTCAGATGTTAATTAAAGGAATCCATTTAGATGTTTCCATCGTGACACCTTTAGCCATTTATAAATTACTTTTATTAATTGAAATTTAGACCAAACGCAAACTATATTAAGTATTTGTCATTTCAAATACATATGATGTTGATAAAAAGAACCTTATAGTTTCGTAGATTTTCCCTATAAAAACTACCAGTACAGAGGTTGTTGAGTATCCCAGAAGATCCAGCGGTATGATTCACGTATTGAACTTGTGCTAATCTCATACGGACTTGGCTCTGTACTAGTCAAATCAAGTACATGTAGCGTTCCATTGTACGTACCCACAAGTAATATTGTCTCGTCAGAGTTTAATGCCATACCACTGATTGTCCCAGATACGAAGTAACGCCAAAGTTCATTCCCCTCCAAATCAATCATTCGTAAATAACCATATGCGTCACCCATGATGTTGCCCCCTTGCACTGCAACACCGGCATATACACGCATACTTTCATCTATTGAAAGGGGCTCTTCATTATTGTCCGGTTCAAGATCATGGAGTGAAATACCTAGCGTACATCCATTGTAAAAATGACATGCATTGAACCAAACATGCTCATCACTGGCACTGAACAAGCTGTAATGCGGATAACTCGACATCGGTTCAAACGAGTGCGTAGCATACTTTTCCATATCTAACAACAAATGATCGCTGTCTTGACTTCCATAAGCCAGCCATCTGCCACTTCGCGAAACAGCTCCATGTGGCATCGCTATACTTGCTGTGAAGTCATCATCTTCCCCTGCCCACTCCCTTATATTTTCCACTGACGGGTGCAACAAGAGGGCACCTTTTTCCTCAATCAAATAGATGCCATCATGCGATACCATCAACAACTTCGTGCCATCAGCGAATGGTATGACATCTGCGCTTCGATAGCTTTCTGGCTGTAATGTCTCAATGTCGGGGTATTTTTCACGCAATTGGTCAATGATTGTTGCCCATTTGTATGTAGCCAGCAGAGAGCCGTTCAACTCTCGATCAGGCTTGCGTACGATACGAACTCCTTGCTCATCCATCAAAGCAATGTCGCGCCCATCCATAGAACAACTTGCCGCTTGTACATGCTCGATACGGTTTGCTTCGTGTTTATCCATCACATAGACAGTGCGTGATAAATCTTCATTTTGCGCTGCAACAAGTAATGCACCATCACGTAGAAGCGCAATTGGATAAACAGCTCGCATCAGTTGGCTGTGCGTTTCCTGAAATGGCCAAGAAGCAGCTGGAAACTGTTCACGGAGCATTTCCAGTTCCTTTGTTCTATTCGCCTGTTTAATAAACTTGTACACTTGCGAAGCTAATTGTCCACGTGAATCTTCAGACGGCTCCTCTCCAAGTGCCTCCCAGTTGCTTTCTAATCCTCTGCGCACGTAAGCATTAATCTCACTTGCATAACGTAACCCCTCTTCTCGCCATTTCTGGGATAATTGTAAAGTATCATTTGTCATTGTAGTAGTCTCCTTGTAAATTAACTAATCTGATCATGTTTTACGGTTTACTCTTTATTCTAAAAACATCCTAACCGAAGCTATCCGCAAATAACCATCACATTAAAACCGGAGTTAAATGCCCCAGTGCTAAGGAGCATAAGCTTTATTCTTCTGGAATATTTTCATATAGAAAGATGCCTCTCAGAAATAGGGATTGCTTTCGAACTTGCTTTTAAAGTTCAATCGTTTCAATGTGTTTAACAGGTTGTATAGTTGGTTCAATAATTGAACGATATTTCTCGAATTTTTGTGGGAACGTAATGTCATAAATCGAGCTCCTCGATTCAAGTTAAGTCTGTTATAGAACGAACGTTCTTGTTTAAGTTAGTCTAAAATACAAAAGGAGATGTCTGAAAAACTCTTTTGAAACATCTCCTCCTGCAATTATTCGTCGTATGAAACATCTATTGTAACTACCGCAATAGCGGTGTTTTCCTGTACCGAAAGGACAGTGAAAGGTACAATGGTTCTTGGCGAATATTTTAGATACATGAATAAGGCTCCTTTTCTAAAAGACACAAGATTCCATTTCGCGTCCATTACTTAGGTCAAGAGCCCATAGTCGCAATGCGGCAAACGCTACACCCCAACCATCACTGACAAGCACACATTCTTTCTCTAAATCAAGCCACAAACCTAGATTGCCGGATATCACTGCGCGCCCAGCGGATTGAAACATCTGCAGGCACGGTTTTTCTCATGAAAAAGGACTCTTTTCAACATTGGGTAAATCGCCTCGTTCGTAACTTTCCTTCATTTCAAGAACAAAACTGTTAATTTGGCCCGTCACAAGGAAGCCAACAATCAGCCTTACATCATCGGTTGCATAGGCGGCTAGGTCAGAGTGACTAATCTGTCCAATGATTGTTTCGTAAATTTGCTTACTAGCACGATTCTGAAGCATCTCTATCTTCTTTCGATCCGCCACCAACATACTGTCAATGATAGCTGTCAGGTTGCCATGTGCAACCATCCATTGTGAATCAAACGGATCGGCATCCCGCTGATCCAGGTACTGATCAATGACATCAGGATCTCCATATTTCGGATTGACTTCATAGGTGGACAACAAATCAATCCAAGCAGTAGTATGATTAATATCTAACAATGGAATCCTCCTTTTTCTTGATTGTTCAGCAACTCGAAGATGGTGAACAAATCTGATTTTTTATCAAAAGCAATTGCGATTTTAACTATCTCGGAGCTCTTTTGTTCGATTTAATCAATGCTCTGATTTCATCTATTTTCATCTGAAACATGACAGCTAATAAAAATGACATATTAGCTAGCATCTCCTCAACATTGCACTTCCTAATTTACTGAGAAGTCTTGCTCTTTAAAGAACTAAGGAAATCTAACCAATTAATAATCTTCCATCCAACCTAGTAATTTTTCTAGCATTTCTTGGATTGGCGCTAATTCTTTTTCAATGCGCTGTGCTAGATCCTCCATACTACCAAAAATTTGATATAACACATAGCTACGTTGGTAATCTTCTTTGTTCTCCAGTTGATGTATCAATTCAGCTAGCAATTCCAGTTCATCAATGTGAAATCCTTTTAACTGCTCGAGCTCTCCCTCATTTGCGTTAAGTAAAATGTCAATCAGTACAGGCATCCGTTCCACTGATAGATCGTGCATGTTAAGAAAAGCTTCCGCATAGTTATTTTGTACAAGCTGGTGCTCTGAATCAACAAGTGACATATAGCTTTGCACAAGGGGAAAATAAGCATCGCTATATAGCCCTAAACCAAATACAGCATATGTTCCAGGCATAGCGGATAGCTCGCTAGGCTCCACGTCCTCATACCATGCATATTCCTCCATTGCGACTTTTGCATAGTCGGCAATCAATGGGAACAGGTTTGGATACTCAAGGCAATTTGCAAAAAATTGATGCAGCTCAGTTTTCGCAAGGCCTTGAATCGGTAAATAGTTTTCTTCCTGACTCTTTAACTGTAAGCTATAGCCTTTGACAAAGCCCGCTTGTAACAAATCGATGATGTAGTGCAACGCTTCACGATAGGCTTCTTCTTCTTCAACAATGATGTGAATTGAAATGAATTTTCGAATATCATTAGCTGCTCCTTGAAAGCGCGCACTTTTCCTGCTATGTTCAAAATGATTACTGCCATTTTGTAAATAATCCTCTGCCTCTTGTGAGCCAAGTTGCTGCGCCAATTCAAGATATTGCTTACGTGTATCAGGTTCTTTCGATCCGATTTGTAGAGCAATATAAACGAAGAACTCTAGCTCCTGCTGCTTAGGTCTTGCCTTTGAGTTCAGTATCCATTTCGTTTCATATTGTCCTGTCTCCTCAAAATAAACCGATAAAATATACTCCTCTGCCCACGCTTTAAATGCCAATGTATAATCATATATCCACTTGTTTAAGCGTTCTTTATTCCCGCTATACTTCTCCGATAACCGCTGCACTAGTGGTTCGATAACAGCTACGCTCTGATGGAAAAAATGTGGATTGACTAGGCAACGTGCAAAGAAAAATCCATCTTTCTTAGCAGGACATACGGGTAAATCAGCCATCACTTTTGTGTCAATAAAAGTAGCTAACGTTTGTTTCGCTAATGTAAATTTGTCGTTATTGAGTAGCTCTTTTTGATAGCAAATCTCACGCCCCTCGTGCTCAAATTCCAATATAAGTTGAAGGCGATAATCAAAAAGCTTCGCATGGTATATATCTGATTGAAAAACCGTATCCATTTTGGCACACAAAGCGGAAAATACTTCTTCGATTTGGTTAATGTCTGTGATCTCTTGCATGTAATCGCCAGCTGCAACTTTATAAGCATCATCATGCCAACTAAATGGCTCGTATGTATCAATCGAAATCGTTCCATAATGAGGGATTCCCCATTGTATTTTATTCAATTTTTCTGGTGTCCATTTCACCTTTACGTAATGATTAACCCCAATCTGAAGGCGGCTCCAGTCCTTTATTTTACTTATTCGGTCATTTTCCCGCTGATAAAAGCGCTCTAACTGCTGCCATACATCCGCCAAAAACTGTTCTATACACTGTGACAAATTTCATTCCCCCCATTTGATTATTTTAATATAGAATTCCGTAATTATTGTTTTATCAGTAGTTGTCTTCGCGTCACAAAAAGGACAATCGTGATTTCTTAATGATCAAACAACAAGTACCTAATTTTTTGCACCAAAACCACGACCATCCTTGTATTCGTACATTTCAATATCCATCCATTCATCCTAGACGGCAAAGTCAGTGCCCCGAGCATCGCTATGACTTCTTTTACAAATGCCGACGTTTCATCATCAAATATATTCTTTTCCTTCAATTACTTGTAACGTTGATGAACTAAATCAACAAGTATTTTTTTCGTTCAGTGTATGATTTTTTCTTCTATTATAGTGATATGAGCTCCTTCAATATTTCCTCAAAACGTTCACGATATGGCGATAAAATCCGCATAAATTTGGGGTTGGTGAAGTCATTCAAATGGACAATCGCAAAGCATGTAAACAGTAATGATGCTACATCCAAATCCTTATATTCTTCCATACGTTCATTTTGTTCAGGTGAAATCACGGGACAAAGCTCGATAAAGGGCGTTGTCATATATTTTTCAAGCCATTGTAAATTTTCATCCGTATTCATTGCTTGTTCAAAGAAAGGTTCGTATGGAACAGTTGGCACGGTTGCGACAATATAAGCAAATACTGGCAATGTTTCGGGTGTTAGCCCCCACCTTTCCACATAGGCTTTCGCAAAATATTCAGTCGGTGGTGAATGATCAGCATCGCATATTTCCATATAGTCGATAATGAGTTTGCTGTAACTTTTATCGTATAAACCAAGACCAAAAACGGCAAACGTGCTTGGCATTGCCGCTTCCTCATCCGCAACATCCCCGTAAAAATGATACTCAGCCATCACTTTGTAGCTATATTCCACTAGCGCGGCATGTAGGCTTGGATAGCTCAATACCTTTGCAAAAAAATGATGGGAAGGTGTGACAGGTAAACGCCCAATTTGCAGCACTAAATCACTTTCCCCCTCATAGAAAATGCTGTAGCTTTTCGGGAAATCCTCCTCCAATAAAGCATTTAAATAGTGCATGGCTTCACGATACGCTTCCTCTGTTTCTACTTTAATATGAATCAAGATGGTAGCTAGCACATCATTTGCATAGCAATATATAAGATCAGTTTCAGCTCGTTGCTTATTGATTGGCAAATCGCCAGAGCCAATTTTGAGTAAATTGTTATACGTTTCCGCATCTAATTCCTTAATCGTTCGCAACAATTCCTCAACCGTTAACGATTCAAAGTTTGCACCGTACTTTCTTAAATTGATGGCATAATAGCGTAGCAATGGCAAATAAGCTAAAGATTTTTGTTTTTGCGTGAAACGAGAAAGACAGTAGCGCTGTGTTTCAAAGTCAAGCTCCTGACGAAATACTTCTAATAATGCAAGCTGTTGGTAATGGCAAAGTACCTCTGTTAAGTCGAATGCATCAAGTACAAAAGAGGTCGTGCGAATGCTAGCAGGATAATGGCCCTCTTTATCAATAGTATATTGCTTTTCAAATAGCTCTTGTTCTAGTTGTTCCCATAATGCTTCGTTTTCTATAAATTGATCTGCTTTCATTCGCTTGTCCCCCTATAATTGTATGGCCAACTTCCCCCTTATTTCATCAATGTAACCTAGATTTAATCAAAGTCGGAATACAGAATGTATTGCTGACATTCTAAGCATTGAAATAGATAACCTTGATGCGAGCCATTATTACGCAAAGTAGCGGCTAGCTCTTCTTTGGTATGACCATTAAAATGTTCAAACTCCTCCGTAATGCCCATCTCCACCAGTTCTTGCCAGCCGACATAACCAATAAATGCGCAATAATCCGTGCAGTGGGCTACCCAATCATTTCCTTGCCAACTAATATAGCCAGGTGTTCGATGCAACACTTCATCAGTATAGTCATCATTCTTTACAAGCTCGGAATTTAATAAATCTTGCTGAAATTGACCATCAAATTTTTGCGCAGCCAGTCCACTATGAATACAGCTTGGACACAGATATTCAACCTCTTCAATCGCATAAATGCCTTTTGTACAATAAATGTCCACTTCTTGTTCACAACAGTCACATACAACTAATTCACCCGTTTTAAAAATATTCGCTTGTATTGGATTCGGCATATATTTAAATGTTGGTAATGATATTTTCAACTCTGCTTCCTCCTGAATGCTTCGTGGCAATAATGGCTTTACATTTTGTGGATTGTCAATCCAAAATTTAATAGCTCCGTATTTTTTCTGATCTTTTTTATTGCGTAAATCCATGACGGATGTAAAAATTTTATATGCCTCGTCATACATTTGCAGCATGCAAAAAATTTCCACGAGCATGCGTAAATTTACCTCTGTTGGCTCTGCTTTTTGAACTTGCTCTCTTAGCTTATGCATGTCGTTAATTGCTTTGGCATTCTTTGCGTCAAACGCCTTTCTTTTCTCTTGCCATTGTTCAATAAGATTATCTGTCATTTCTTATCCACCTCTCGATATACGATATAATGATTTAGATAATCTCCCCCTCACCACTCACATCAAAAATCCGACTCCATGCTTTTTTGCAAGTTCCTTCACCGTACTATATGCTTCATCAGCTACAGACCAGGCAAAAGCTGTGTAAATCATGGCATTACCAATACTATATTCAGTCAAACTGCTCTCTAACTCCCCATCCTCTTCCAATAATTCCTCATCCACTAGTTTCATATTGGAGAAATGTTCCACATATCCTGATACCATTTTTGTAATACTGGTGTTGTAACTGATATTGTTGTGTAATCATGTGGTTCAACCCATTTTGTTTTTTCATCATATCATTGCAAAAATGTTTCTTTATTATTTGGAGTTTGCTCTTTATCAAAGATCATTAAATCATAACTCATTGTTTTCACCTTTTAAAAAGAATGTATGTTCTGTTTTTATTCTAGCATACAAACATTTTTTTGAAAACATAGAAAAAACATGGATCAATCAAGATAAAAACCCTGCATTTTCAGCTAGAAATGCAGGGGAAAATGAGCAGTAAACAAACAAAAACAGGATTGAAAGTATATACCTACTACGTTTGTTTTACTCATATAGTTCAAATATAGTTGGAAATGCACAAGACACAATGAGAGTATAGAGGACATCACAGGAGCTGTATTACGAGCCATTCAAGCGCAAATAGATGACCACTATCTTCAAGGAAATTAATAAACAGCCTATCGTTCAGACGAAATCGAAACAAACAGAACAATTATACAAAACTAAACAACAAGAGTTTTTTAGTATGCGTGAGCAAACCAAACTGTATGTTTCGCTTCATTTCCACAGCAGATACAAGACGTTTTTGTCGTTGGTGGGTTAAACGGAATGTTACGAGTAGTATATTTCGTCTCTTCTTTCACTTTTTCTTCGCATGCATCATCTCCACACCATCCAGCAAGAACCCAGCCCGGAATAGATCCGTTTTCCTTGGAATTGTTAATGTGCAGCTGTAAATCTTTCAGTGTATCGATATTTGTATGAGCGTTTTCATCACGGAATTTGCGCGCTTTTTCAAATAATCGACTTTGCATTGTTATTAGTTCCGCCTCAATTGCTGAAACAATGTCATTCAAGTCAACGGATTGTTTTTCATCTTCATCTCGTGCTTTTAACAATGCCTGGTTTTTCTCTAAGTCACGAGGTCCTAATTCAATACGAATTGGCACACCTTTTAATTCCCATTCATTAAATTTGAAGCCTGGTGATTGGTCAGAGTCATCAAGACGTACTCGAAATCCCTTCTTCTTAAGGGCCGCAAAAAGGTCATCTAGTTTCTCTATAATTTCAGGATTCTTTTTCCATGGACCTACAGGTATTAAGACAACTTGGGTTGGTGCAATTCGTGGTGGTAAAATAAGCCCCTGCTCATCACCGTGAACCATAATTACTGAACCTATTAAACGTGTGGAAGTCCCCCAGGATGTTGTGTGTACATATTCATGTTGATTGGCTTTATTTAAATATTTAATATCAAAGGCTTCAGCAAATTTTGTCCCTAAGTAGTGAGAGGTACCAGCTTGAACGGCCTTTCCATTTTTCATCATTGCTTCGATAGAAAATGTATCAACTGCGCCCGCAAAACGTTCAGAAGGTGTTTTTTGTCCATCATAGACAGGAATGGCAAGTAAACCCTCTACTACTTCCTTATAAATAGCTAACATTTGCATAGTTTCTTTACGTGCATCTTGTTCATCAATATGTGCTGTATGGCCCTCCTGCCATAAAAATTCAGATGTTCGAATGAACGGAAGTGTTTTCTTTTCCCAACGGAAAACATTTGCCCATTGATTGATTAAGACCGGTAAATCACGGTAACTTTTAATCCAATTCGAATAAAGATGGCCAATCATCGTTTCAGAGGTAGGACGAAGCGCTAAACGCTCTTCTAATTTCTCGCCTGCTGCCTCTGTTACCCAAGGAAGCTCAGGTGAGAAACCTTCGATATGCTCTTTTTCTTTTTGGAAGAAGGATTCAGGGATTAACATAGGGAAATAGGCGTTGCGATGACCTGTCTCTTTAAAACGACGGTCCATTTCTTCCTGGATATGTTCCCAAATTTCATAGCCGTCTGGTTTAAATGCGATACAGCCGCGAACTGGTGTATAGTCCATTAAATCTGCCTTTTGAATTGTATCAATGTACCATTTTGAAAAATCGTTATGTTTTGTTGTCATATTCTCTCCTCCATTTCTGTAACTTTGCCTACTAAAAAAAATAAAAAGCACAAAGCTGTCCTCCAAATAAGGACGTCTTTGTGCTGATTTAACGTGGTACCACCTTGATTTTAGTTTTAAGAAAACCTTAAAACCCTCTAACGTTTTGTAACGAAAACGACTCGGTTATGTTTGCATAACATTTCCGTGGTAGGTTTCAGATAAGAAGCGGTGATATAGCTCTCAGCATCTGCTATATTTTCTGTTTCACTATTCTTTCTTACTTGGCCACATCATCAATTAATATTTTATATAACTTTATCAAAACAGTTAAATAATTTCAAACATTTAATTTCTTTCGGCAGGTGTCATGGAATTACCCCGAGGCGTAATTGATTTAAACGTAATTATTTTTCGGGAAATATCAGAAAATTTAATTTAATTTTCTGTGACTAAATTTCTTCTAACCTAGCCATAATACATAAATATTTCTTAGCAATTTGGACTTCCAGCGCCCCCATGCGTTCTACCATGGCTACTGATAGATTAAATTAAATAAAATAAGTTCAACCAGAAAGTTCAGGCTGAACTATATAATACGAAAGCTCCCGCTAATTGAAATAAATTGAAAATAGTCAATTTACAGACTTTCATCCAGTTGTTTATATCTAATGACAAAATTGTTATATTAATCTACACATTTCTCATCTCATAGATTTTTTGCAAGGTATTAAGATTCAATGATTTATCTTCAGGTGACTTAGCGAATTTATACCACTCTACAAGTCTGTATCCGAACATAGCAAGAATTAGTTCATAGATACAATGATCGGATACTTGGGACACATCCGCATATTCCGAAAAACCCTTGTAATATGCATGAATGCATTTTTTATAGTATTCAATCATATGACAGACATCGGCTTCATCAGTTATTAAACTCGCGATATCCTCGCCCATGTACCCCCATCCGGCAGTATCCCAATCGATAAGTACGATTTTACTGTCCGAATAGAATATGTTTTCCACCCAAAAATCTCTGTGGCAAAGCACTATTGGTAACTTTTCAATTCGATTGAATATTTGGTCCGCATCGTTATCTAAGTCTATGAGCATTTTACAAAGGTGCCTCGGGATTTCACAGTCATCGGAGCGTATATAATCATACAACACATTCCATGACCGATAACGGAGATAGTAGTTTTTCATAAACTCAACCTTGCTTAAATTGGGCAAATTCTGCAATACGTTTGGTCGTTCAGTGTACAGTTTGCCTTGAAATCGCCCCAATTCCTCGGCAATACGTTCAAACATTTCCGAGGTAAGATCTAAGCCTGACACACCATCAATATATTCCATCCACAGTTGAATCTCATCACCATTTATTTCGGCGTGATAACACTCCGGCCACCGTATTGAGTCGAAGAAAACCTTTTTGAAATCCGATGTATAGAGGTCGTATTCCCTACGCCATGAATCTGGATCTCCATAACGCTCAAACTTTTTCTGTGTTTTCCAAACTACCTTATACGGCAGATTTTCACCATCAAAGGTTTCTACCATGCCTGTGACAAGTCGAACAACTCCTATTGTCCCGCCTTGCAACTCTTTAAGTTGATAATCTGCGCGGATTATCGTCTTGTCGAGCATTTTACTCAAAACAAGCTCCAGTATTTCAGGCTTTACAAACTTTTCATCATGGTTGTTCATCTCTTGTTTCCTCCCTTTTTACCCTTATGTCGCATGGCAATCGACTTTTGCAACGCCCGTTTATTCATGAGATACCTCGATTTATCATCAACAAACTTGTTTTCCCGCTTCTGTACAAGGTAACGCTCCCAATGTTCTAGTGCCAATGATCCATCGGAAAGTGCGGTAAGAACTGCGCAGCCCGGCTCCGATTGATGGCGACAGTCATTGAAACGACACTGTGTGAATAATTCCTCCACATCGTTAAACCCTTCGCTGATCCCATCGTCCGCAGCGAACAACCCAAGTTCACGCATTCCAGGCGTATCAATAACCATCGCACCGGAAGGGAGCATGAAAAGCTGGCGATGCGTTGTTGTGTGCCGGCCCCGGCTGTCTGCCTCTCGGATAGCCTTGACAGTCATCACTTCCTGATTCATCAAGGCGTTTAGCAACGAGGATTTTCCAACACCGGACATGCCAAGGAATACCACAGTTCTTCCTGGTTGCAAATATTCGCTCAATCCGTCTAAACCACTCCCTGTGTAGCTGGAAACAGCGTGTACTGGTACGTCAGGAGCGTTTTTTTGAACTTCAGCTAACGGTGCACTGAAATCCGGGGCCAAGTCAGCTTTTGTTAAGATTACGACAGGCTTGCTCCCGCTTTGTCGTGCCTGCGTCAGGTAGCGCATGATGCGGCTGACCTTGAAATCCCAGTTTAGGGATGACACGATAAATACGTAATCAAAATTAGTTGCAACAACTTGCTCCAGTATGGTTTTCACATATCCTGCTGCGTGCCCCGAATAGTCAGCGCGAGAAAATTTCGAACGACGAGGTAGTAATTTGGTAATGCGCGAAGCACCATTTTCGTTATATTGCAGAAATACAAAATCGCCAACGCACGGAAAATCTTCCCGATTAACCGCAGTGTGGTAGAAAGCCCCCTTCAATACAGCCCTTACTTCTCCTTGTTCGGTGATGACGGTATATTGCTCTCTCTGTAGTTCCGTAACCCTTCCCGGTATTAAACCGATTGGCGGCGTTTCGGCTTCTATATAGCCGTATTGTTTCAAATCAATCAATGAAGCGATCCTCTCCTTAAAAATTAAAGTTGTTTTTGGACATAAAAATACCGCGAACTAGCAGCCTCTTAAGAAGCTGCTGTTTCGCGGAGAAAAGTCGGAAGTCGACTATAATCAAAAAGGAATACGATTTTCATTGTATCCCGCTAACAACAGTATTCACGAAAGGTTACTGTTTACGGCATAGCAAAAAACACGGGTGATATTCCCGGTTGCTCTCATTCCAAGCTATAATCAAAGTTTGGAAATTACTATGCTCGATATTCGGTTAAGTTAAAACCACCAATACCATATAAGTAGTCATTAAAAACATCCCCTTTCGAAGGAAAAAGTTGGAATATAATCCCACTTCTATAGTGTGCCATAACCCTTCGTAAGAAATCAACAGAAAATTCAGTTATATGTATTTTTTTCGGTCAGCTACCTCTCCAACTCAATTCCCCCAACTATCACATATAACATGGATAAAGCCACCTTCGTTCTTGATTTGAAGGTGGCCTCTCATGCCGAATTGCTGTGATTACTTTTTTTATAAAAGTAAACGACAATACAATTTCAGAAACTATAAGCAATACGGGATCTAAGTCCTAACCAGCCTAAAAAATAGTAGGGGGTGAGGTTGACCGGATCAATGTTCCACTCCCACGTATGCTCTGCCCTAGCTACTGACAGATTAAATCTAAATAAAAAAAGTTCAACCAGAAAGTTCTGGCTGAACTATATAATAAGAAAGTTCCCGTATGATGACGAAAGTTATTAAGTATCACCTAAGTATTCTGCGAAATGTAAAAATCCAATTTTCCTCACAAGATAGTTTCTTAATTCACCCTGAGTAGCTTTTTCTACTGGAGGATTTGTTAGGGCGTATGCTTTAGCATTTAATTCAGCAAATTTATCTTTATCTACTTCATTATGTTCTTTATCTTCAATAATTCCTGAAGAAATTGCAGCTTTTGGATAACCCATAAAAAATATATGTGTTCTTAATGCCATACTTGGTGTTGAATGCAACAATATAATTACACCCAGGAAAGAAACAATAATTATTACTTTTTTCTTCAAGTCACCGCTCCCTCCAATTAACGTTAATAAACTACATTAAATTTTAACATAAATTTCCATTAACCTTCAAAAATTAGTTCACTTAAAAAATTACCTAGATAAAATATATCTATTAAAATCGAATTTTTCATCTGTAAATCCTAATTGTTGGGCTGGCGTTTCCATTGTTTTGTTAGATTTATATGCGAAACAAAAATTGTAATAGGTTCGAAGGTTTATGCATCTAAAGGAGATTGGATTTGTATTGTGTTTTTTATAAATAACCATAAACACAAAGAGGATCCTGCCCTAAATTAAGGACAAGATCCTCCACATTGTCTACATGTAACTATCTACTATAAACTTCGTAAAGTCCTTTACAGATAACGGTTTACTGAAATAATAGCCCTGAACGTACTCGCAGCCATGTTCCCGAAGAACGTTTAATTCTGCTTCTTCCTCGACGCCTTCAGCTACTACTTGCAGATTTAAGGCATGCGCTAGAGAGATCATTGCTGAAATCATAGCAATGCCTGATTTTTCAGGCACAATATTACGAACGAATGCACGATCAATTTTTAAAACATCTACTGGGAAAGTCTTTAAGTAATTTAACGACGAATAACCAGTTCCGAAATCATCTAATGAAATCGTAATACCAAGTGCTCTTAATTGCTTGATTGTATTTATTAAGTCTTCCGTATAATCCAACATACTCATCTCGGTAATCTCAATTTCTAAGAAATGCGGATCTAATTTTGTTTCTGCAATAACTTCTTGTACCATTTCTACAAAGCCTGTTGTACTAATATGAATCGGAGAAATGTTCACGGCAACACGTAAGTTTAAATTATGTACTTCATTCCAAGTGCGTGCCTGGGCAGATGCTTTTCTTAACACCCATATTCCTATATCATTAATGAGCCCACATTGCTCAGCAAATGGAATAAAGCGATCAGGTGGCATATGACCTAGTTCTGGGTCATGCCAGCGAAGTAATGCCTCCATTCCAATCACTGTATTCGTTTTTAAATTAATTTTAGGCTGATAATGTAATTCTAAAACATCTGTTTTTAGTGCTTGATGTAATTTTGTTTCAAGTAATAACCATTTATCATTTACCTCTTCCATATTTGGACGGTATAAGCGATATTGATTACCACGTGAAGATTTCGCAGCATACATAGCGATATCTGCATTTTTCAATAACTCCTCAACAGAGTTTGAATGATCTGGGAAAATACTAATTCCAATACTTATACTTGCGTAAAATTCATACGTATCTACAATAAAACTCTCATTAAATACGCTAATTATTTCCTCAGCCTTCTCTTCAATACTGTCAACATCGTTTAGTATAATAACAAATTCGTCACTGTTGTGGCGGTAAATAGAATTGGATGTATAATCAACGTTGCGTAAACGATTAGCCATTTCCACTAAGAACATATCCCCGATAATATGACCAAGTCCATCGTTAATGTTTTTAAAACGATTAACATCAATGAAAAATAACGCAAATTTTTCTCCTGTACGTCGAGATTGATGGAATTCGTTTTCTAAACGTTGTTCTAACTTACGACGATTTGGTAGCCCTGTTAATTCATCGTGATAAGCAATATGAGTTATCTTTTTAATATTTTTTTGTGCGGTAATATCTACCCTTATAGCAATATATTGATACGGTTTACCATTGTCATCAAGAAAAGGAAAAATCGTTGTCTTCACCCAGTAAAGACTGCCATCCTTCGCGCGATTACACACCTCGCCATTCCACATTTCACCATTGCCTATAGTTTTCCACATCTCTCTAAAGAAAGATCTTGGATGGAAACCTGAATTGAGTAAACGGTGATCCTGCCCTAATAATTCTTCTCGAGTATATTTAGATATTTTGCAAAAATGATCATTAACAAACGTAATTTTGCCAGTTCGATCTGTAATTGCTACAATGATTGAACCATTCATTGCTGAAAAAATATCTTGCAATTCTTTCAAACTATAGTTAACTTGACTGATATTACTAGGCGTGATATTCATCATTTTCATTCTCCGTTCATTAGAAGGGTTTGGTACTTTTGTTTTATCTTGATGCGAGGTATAAAGTTATGGGATATCGCCCTTTTTTATGTAATTATATTATAGTCTTAAAAAAGCAGTTAATTCAACCTAAATATCTAAACATTCAAACCTATATTTGATGGTTTTAAATAAAGAAGCCCCTAATAATAAGGTCTTTTAACTCACTTTATACGCTAGTTTTAAAATACTTTAATTACCTTAGTGCTATTTATATGTTATGTTTAGCCTATTCGCCTTCTTTTCTGTATTTTTAAGACACTTGAAATACTTCTTCATTTATGTATTTACAAGAAATGCCTTACTGTCAATGCAGGCAGTAAGGCGTTTTATATGCTAAGAAACTTCATATTCTATTTGACCTCCCAATGTTTTGGCACGTTCATTGTAGGCATCACGTTGCTCCTGAGATAAGTTTAAAATATAATAATGAAAATTTATTGGCTCTAAACCGTGTTTCTCACACACTTGTCGATAAAAATCATAGCCTTCCCGATAATCTGTCATCCTAATAACTTCCTTTCATTTATAAAGCTACTTTATAATATTCTAATTGCTCTTGCGGTAATTGATTGACACGTCTTGTTATATAACAGAATAATAATTTTATCAATAATATATAACAGAGAGTTTGCTATGTCAATAAATTTTCTGATATTTCTTTTAAATATACGAAAGCCCAGTCCATTTAAATTAGTATGGCTGGGCTTTTCATAAAATATTCACGTCGGCTTCCGTAATAACCACATCCTTTAATTACAAAACTTCTATATTCCTAATTGTTTTGCTTGCATATTATAAGCTGAAAGTTGTTGCTGTGATAATTGAAGCAAATAATAGCGGAATGAAATTGGCTCAAGACCATAGCGCTCACACATCTCACAATAAAATTCATAACCATCACGATACTTTGACATTAGAATTCCTCCTTGAACAAAACTGTTTTATAACAGTTGTTATTATTTTTATTTAATATATAACAGTCGGTTTATTTCGTCAAGTATTTTAAAAAAGTTTAATTAAAAACATAACAAAAGCCATTGTTTTGAAAAAATAATCAAAACAATGGCTTTCCTCAATTAATACTTTAGTAAAGTAACTCTACTTTTACCTTTAGTTTTATATCTGAAGGAGGTTCTTCCTCTTCTACAACGGAAGATAAAACATAAGCTCCTTTAGGAAATCCTTCAAAAACCTTTTCAAAACTTTCATTACTTTTTAAAACACCATTTACAACTTTTGTTTCTTTATCTACATTTCGAATTTTGTATAAAAAGCTTTCTGTACCAGTATTTGATAAGGATATTTTAAACGGAACATCACCTTCATAAGCAAAATATGATTTACTTTCACCTATCGGAGCCGTTATCTCTTCATCGATCACGATTGGGAAAGAAGTTTCTTTTCCTTTTAATTCTGTATCCTGCTCCTTTTGAGTGATATCTTGGACAACTGGTTCACTTTTTACAACCTCTGACGATACTTTTGTAGCTTCTGTTTTAGTTGAAAATGCATTACACCCTGATAAGAGTACAATAAACGTACATATACATGTTATTTTATAAATCTTCATAACTTCTCCTGTTCAAAAATGGTAAATAATTATAATTATACCACAATAGACAAAAAAGAAGAAAAGGCTCGTTGTCCTTCCCTTCTTTTTTGTTTATACCTCGATTTTTCACATGGACTCTTCACCATATATTCTTCAATAATCGGATTATCATTCTAGGAATAAAAATTAAGATATTCCAGATTATTTCTAATACGATTGATTTTTGAATCTCTTTTAATATTTTTTTAATGTAATATCGTGTTTTTTCCATTCTTGGTATTCCGTTTCTAGCTTAGTATTTTAGTGCTCAACTTTGATAAATGCTTTGATTTCTTTTATTTGTTCAATGTGTCGTTGTTCATGAATATATACTAGTTCTACCCATTGATCAAGTGGTAAATCGCCAAGAAAAGGATGTTTAAAGGATTTTTCTGCTAATATGGATGGATCTTCAATTGTATCAAGGAATGCTGTAAATTTTCCTCTCGAATCATCAAGCAACTCAAGAATTTGCTGAACTGTAAAGAAGTCATCAGCTGGAACAACAAATTCTGGTGCTGGAACTTTCTTTGTTCTATCTGCGATAAGATGAATATTTTTACGTTCCGCTTGCTTACTATCTTCTTGTTTTATTGCCCACGCAATTAGCCTTGCAAAAGAGGCATCGGTTAAAATTAAGTGATGGCAAACCTGAGCTATACTCCAAGAATTTGCATCAGGTTTCGCATTGAATTGACTATCACTTAATAATTTAATTTCCTCAATTAAGTTATTTCTTGTTTCACATAGATGATCGTTAATTAATTGATTCATATGATATCTCCTCCACTAAGTTTTTTAATCCCTATTCTGTATATGTTATATCCAATGTGAAGATTCAATATTTGTTTATATTTGTATTCGTTTACCGGTTTTTGCAGATTTTCGAACGGCATCTAACAATTGATGAAGTTTGACAGCATCATTAAAATCCGGAATTTGCTTTGTGCATGCAACTATATCTTTTGCCAACATCGTATTAGCTTGATCTACATAGCTTATAGCGCCATTATTTAGTTTTGATGGAATTTTTATTTCTTCATAAAAAACATCTTTTGAATTAAACAAATTATTAGGGTGTATCATTTTTTCAATGATAAGGTTACCAAATTGGACATGGCCATAGGAATTTTTCTGTGTTAAGCGAAATGCCCCCTTTTCTCCCCTAATTTCTAATTGAAAAGCAGGATAAACTCCGCCTTGGATATGTACAGATGCTGAAGTACCATTAATGAGCGTCCCTTGTATTAATATTTGATCAGCTGTATTTTTTACTGTTGTCTTACCTGTTTCTTGTATAAACGCTTCGGTATAGTGGACATTCATTGTAGCGGATAGCTCTTGAAAATCACCTAAAATATAGCAGAGTACATCTAGTGAATGCCCGCCGTTAATGGAAAGAAGGGTTGCTCCGTTGTCTTCGTTTAAAAGATAACGGCTTTTTTCATCTGTTACTGCCCCTTTTCCTTGTGTTGCTACTTGCATAGTACAGGAAATGATATTACCGATATCCCCCTGCCGAATTGCTTGTTTTAAATAATTAACTTCTGGAGATTGCCTTCCCTGGAGTCCAATTGCGTGATGAATATTTCTTTCGTTTGCCAATTGAGCCATTTTTTCTGCTTGCTTCGTATTTATACCTAGTGGCCATTCACAATATATATGTTTATTTTCTTCTAATACAGCCATCACTGCATCATAATGATGAGGGACCTTGATACTCACAACAACTAAGTCGACATCTTTCGTTTGTGCTAATTCTTTAAAGTCTGTAAAAGAATGAGGAGCATTAATTATTTTAGCACTTTCTTTGGCTGATTCCATATTCGAAGTTCCGATTGCTGTTATTTTGTAAGAAGGATTGTTTTTTAGTGCCGGAATATGTGTTTGACTTGCCCATTGATTATTTAAAGATCCACCTATAATCCCTACATTTATAATTCTATTTTCCATTAAATATTCCTCCAAAACATTATAAATACTTTTATCTAACGGGCTGTAATGTAACAATGGTTAAATCGAGTTGCCCTTAAAACCTGACTAATGAAGACCCAGCTGTGAAAGTTTCACTAAATCTTTATACAAAGTATAATGAAAAAGAGACATCATATTAAATGTTAATTTGTGATGTTGCTATCACTTTTTTTGATGGATGTGAACGGATATGGATATTGAAAATATGAAAGCATTTGTGTCAGTCGCAGAATTGAAAAGTATTTCTGCTGCTGCCAGTAAATTAAATCACTTACAATCGAATATGACGGCAAAAATAAAAAAAATTGAAAACCATTATAATCAAGAATTATTTATTAGAAATTCTAAAGGTGTAACATTAACGAAAGATGGAGAAAAATTATATCATCAATTTAAGAAAATATTGTTTGTTTGGGAAGAAACAGAAAATGTGATGAAACAACATGATGAAAAACTTCGAGTTGGAACGATGATTTCAATGGGAGGAACTCAAATATCACCAGCTTTAAATAAGCTTTATCAAACATATCCTGATTTATCAGTAACATTAAAAACAGGTTCAACAGTGTATATAGAAAGTCAAATTCTGCTAGGGAAAATTGATCTAGCCTATACGATTGGATCATTAAAGAATAACAATATTAAGTATAAAAAAGTAGCTATAGAAGAAATGGTTGTCATAGGTCAAGGTATTAATCGGAGTACAATATTCGAGGATTATATAAGTGAAAAAAACTTGCTTGTGCTATCTGATAACTGTTTGTACCTTTCAATATTACAGAATATGTATAGTAATTTTAATATTACTCAAGGTGAAATTATTGAAGTGGGAGATCCAGAAAGTTTATTACAATTTGCCATGATGGGTATGGGAATTTCTTTAGTTTCTAAACGTATTGCAAGAAAATACAATATTGAACAATACTTAGACGTACCATCACCATTTAGATTCGTTGATTTATATTTAATTACTCGTTTAAACCACGAATTTACGCCAATTGAAAGACAGTTTATTGAGCTAACAAACACTATTGATGAAATGGAAATTAACAACTGATATTAGTGCCAAAAAGCCGATGCCTACAAATTAAGGATAATCGGCTTTTTTTGTTGGCTATTTTATTCAATGAAATGCTCTCTACTACGAACAATATTGAAAGGATTGTTTTCGAGTACATGTTGCAGCTCTTCATCTTCAATATGTGTATAAATTTGTGTGGTCGCAACACTTGAATGTCCGAGTATATGCTGAAGACTTCGAATATCTGCTCCTGATTTATACATCATTGTTGCGGATGTATGACGTAACTTATGTGGTGTCAGTCGTTCTTTTTGAAGTCCTGATTGCTGATTAATTTGTTTAACGATTTTTGCAACGGTTTGACGAGTAAAGCGTGTTCCCTTTTGCGAAACGAAAAGAGGCTCTTCTCCTTCACCTTTATATACTGTCTTTCCGCTATTTTCATAGTCTGAAAGTGCCTGTATACAGCTATCATTCAAATAAACGGTCCGCTCCTTATTCCCTTTACCAACAACAGTTAAGTAGCGACCTTGTATAGATGACTTATTTAGCTGACAAAGCTCTGTTACACGAATCCCTAAATTCAGGAAAAACATCATCATACAATAATTCCTTGGTGAAGAAGCACGATTTGGCTGGATGCCATCGATAAATTGCGTCGCTTCTTCGATATTCATATAGATAGGTCTTTTCCGACCAATTTTTGGTGTTTCTAATTCATCTGCCGGATTTTCCTCAAGAAGACGTCGTTTTCCTTTCAGGTATTTAAAAAATGATTTCAACGTTGCTACTTTACGTGCTCTCGCAGATGCTGAATTCCCTCGCTGCACCTCGCAATATTCCATAAATAAATAAAGATCCTCTAATGTCATCTCACGAATTTCGTCTATTGAAATAGTAGAAATATCTATTTTGGTTAAATCTGATATATCATGATCATTCTGAATTGCTATGTAGAAACGGAAGAATAATGTCAAATCATATTCATATTCTTTTCTTGTACGATGAGACTTCCCTTTAATCGTCGTTAAATAGACGAGGAAATCCCTCATTATTTTAGGAAGTTTAGTCTTTTCCATAAAATCACCTCTATTTATTCTATTTTACCACGAAAAAACATTCCCAAATATAAATTTGGGAACTTTATGGTGAGAAAAATGCTATTTTTTACGTTTTAGAACAAACGTTCTGTTTGTAAGTAAGAAAAAAGATGATTTTCTTTTAGAAAGAAAATCACCTTTTTTTAAAGTTTTTATGAAAGTTTCATTTTTTAGGCATAAATTGAAGAAAAAATGAATATTTAAATCTAGTGAACTAAATGCTCTGAGACGATTCGAAAAATGTAAAGATGGGTAACTATACATGTCGATTCTTCTCACAACGCGCATGGGATTATTTGGTTTTTGTCGATTTCGGTGTAAATATGCCAAAGCGAAAACCGTTACTTAACAAAAATACTATACGTCCCATCTACTTGTTTTGCTAGAGACCAGTTTGTTGATAGCATATGTTGAAGCTTAGTAATAGTTTCCTCATCACAAGTTAAATGTTGGATTCCTGTTTCTAATAATTGATAATCCTTACCTTCTTCTAATTGGAAACGAATATACAATAAGCGTTGAATGCCTGGCAAAGTTACATATTTGATACTGTAGTTACCGTGCAGAGCGTTTAAGAATAATTGCTCCCCTTCTAGGTAAAGTGCCATTGTTTCGGAAAATTCATAGTTTGGTACTTTTTCCTGCCAAACTGATACATCCCCTGTTTGCAATGTGCGTACAATCTCCTCATCAGTAAAATCTAATTTTGAAAGCTTGTCTAGTTCATAAGCTTGCATTAAATTAATGATTGTCATTTTATTAGCTCCTTTTTTATATGTATTTATCTTCATTCCTCTAAAAATGATGATATGAATGCAGAAGTGGTTCCTTTTTAATAGGTAACCATTTACTACAATTACGCCAAGGCGAAATTGATTCTTTCTAAGTGTAACACGTTTTCTCTACTACTTAAATTCGGAGGGCGATCCATATGATGAAGTTCTATGAATCTGGTATGTTTTTTGATGAGATGTTCGAAGGTGATCAACCGAAGCCTCATTATCGGTCTTTCCACCATAAGCTTAATGCTTTCACTAAGGAACAATTAGATGAAAAATATCAGCAAGCACAATCAACTTTCCTTAAACAAGGCATTACATTTACCGTATATGGAGCACACGGTGGAACCGAGCGGACAATGCCCTTTGATTTTATACCTATTATTATTCCAGATGAACAGTGGGAAGTAATTGAAGCTGGTATGAAGCAGCGTGTTAAAGCGTTAAATTGTTTTTTACAAGATGCCTACCATGAACAGTCTATTTTTGAGGATGGGCTAATTCCAAAACAGCTCGTTGAAAACAATCCGTATTATTATAAAGAAATGCTTGGTGTAAAAGTTCCTATTGATAATCACATTTTTTTAGCAGGCATAGATTTGATCCGTGATGAAAATGGCGTTTACTACGTATTAGAAGATAATTTACGCAATCCTTCAGGGATATCCTATGTTTTTCAAAATCGATCTGTGATGAAGGAAGTGTATCCTGAATTTTTCTCTAAACATACTATCCAGTCACTCGACAAACAAATGGCCTTTATGAAGAAAGCACTTCTTGCTCATCGGCCACCTTGTATGAAACCAGATAGAGAGCCTAAAGCGGTCTTGTTAACAGCAGGCATGTATAATTCGGCATATTACGATCATGTTTTCTTAGCACAGCAGCTTAATATTCATCTTGTTGAAGGGCGTGATTTAGTTGTCCGAGATAAAAAGGTGTACATGAAGACAATCTACGGCCTAGAGCAAATTGATATTATTTATCGCCGAATTGATGATGATTTCTTAGACCCTGCTGTTTTTCGTGAAGATTCTTTACTTGGGGTTCCTCATATTATGGCTGCTTATAAAGCTGGAAATATAGCTATTTTAAATGCTGTTGGTAATGGTGTTGCTGATGATAAAGCGATGTATGCCTATGTACCGGATATGATCCGCTACTATTTGAAAGAGGAACCTATTTTACGTAATGTGGAGACCTATCATCTAGGAGATTATATACAGCGGGATTGGGTTCTTCAGCATATGAGAGAGCTAGTCATAAAAAATGTTAGTGCCTCTGGTGGCTACGATATGTTAATTGGTCCGCATGCGACTGATAAAGAAATCGCTATTTTTAAAGAAAAGATTTTAGAAGATCCGTATCAATACATTGCACAGCCAACGATTAGCCTGTCTAGAGCACCAGCTTTCCAGGATGGAAGATTTTATCCTTGTCATGTCGATTTACGTGTTTATGTGATGAAGGGCGAAGATATTTACGTGCTTCCTGGAGGTTTATCGCGTGTAGCATTAAAAGAAGGATCTCTAGTTGTGAATTCTTCCCAAGGCGGAGGAGCTAAAGATACATGGATATTAAAGGAGGAATTGCAGTATGCTAAGTCGAGTAGCCGATGCATTGTACTGGATGGCACGATATAGTGAACGATCACAAACAAATGCACATATATTACAAGTACAGCTGTTGAATATGTTGGAGCAATCTGGCAAAGAAAATGAATACATCGATCATTGGGAAGCGGTGTTGAATATTTGTGCCTCGAAGGAAGAATATTTGTCCTTTTATGAGTCGATTCGAGTCAATCCACTAATCGATTATCTACTCTTTTCTAATAATAACAGTAACGCCCTTCATGCTACTTTACGTGCGGTTCGAGAAAACGCCCGTGTAACTCGAGATAGCATCCCGATTGAGCTTTGGGAATTGCAAAATGCCTTTTATTTGTCGTTACAGCAAGAAATGATGGAGCGTGAAAGACCAATTCCACTAATCGTCCTGAACTCTTTTTTACAAAATGTTCGAAAGACTTCTTTGACAGTTACAGGACTTATCGAAGGCTCGATGGATCGAGATTTACCCTTTTATTTCATACAAGTTGGCAAATGGTTAGAACGTGTAGAAAAGACGATTCGTATGGCTTTAATTATACTAGAGCAACATAAGAATATAGCTATCTCCTTAACAGAAGCGGACGGAACGTTTTTACTCGATTTATCTGGGGCGACGGAGTCTTATTTGAGAAAGCATCGCCAAACTAATTTACTTTGTGTTATACAATATTTATTACAGGATAAGCATTCCCCACGTTCCGTTATGTTTTGCTTAGAAAAATTAGAAGAAGCATTTATTTGTTTAGAAAACGATCCTCTTTCAGCAAGGTTTATAGAGCTTCATACACCATTAAAAAGCTTATTATTTGCCGTGATGAATGTAGATTTATGGAATATTACTTTAGAGGAAACTATTTTATTAATGGAGGAAAGATTGTGTCAATGTATTGATTTTGGCAATACATTTGCAACAATTTATCATTTATATGAACCCAGCGTACAACCTTGAAAGGAATCAACCACAGCTCCCTTTCAACAAGCAAGTCAGTAATCCAAAGGAAGCGGACACAATGAAATTTGAAATTCAACATACTAATATTTTTCAATATGAGTCTGAAGTCGATCAAAGCCTAAATACAATCCGCTTAAAGCCAAGGGGTGATGAGCGCCAGCGCTTATTATCCTATCGAATTGCCATTTCACCTTCATCTTTAACCCGTGAGCATACAGATATATGGGGCAATACGGTTGGCACTTTTTATATACCTGAGCAGCACCAAGAGCTAGAAATTCAGACGACATCTATTGTCAGCATTCAACGTGCACCATTTATTCATCGCATTCAATATTCACCAGAAATGCAGACCATTTTTCACTCGCAACTATTTTATGAGCATTATTTGCCCTATTTAAAGTCTACACACTTTACGTATATGACAGAAAATCAGTTAGAGGAAGTTTATCATGCAATTGGTCATGCTGAAAATCCTGTACTATTTTCATTAAATTTAATGCAATATATATACTCGACTTTTGAATACGTTCCAGGTGCAACCGATGTTACGACAACTGCAAGTGAAGCCTTCACCCTTAAGCGAGGTGTTTGTCAAGATTTCACACATGTCATGCTTGCGGTGCTAAGAGCTAAAGGAATTCCGGCCCGTTATGTGAGCGGCTATTTATATGTCGATGAAAATTCTGCCTTGGTTGGTGATATTGCAACCCATGCCTGGGTAGAGGTCATGATACCAGGGATCGGTTGGATTGGTCTAGATCCAACTAATAATGTTGAAGTATTAGAAAATCACATTATTTTATGCATTGGCCGTGATTACTCCGATATAAGCCCTGTTGAAGGTGTTTATTCAGGAGGAAAACATGATTTATCAGTTAAAGTGAGTGTTAAAGCATTGAATCATTTGTAACGAAACACGCAATCGTATAAATTAAACCCCAAATTTTTCTACGTTAAGCAGAGGAATTCGGGGTTTATTAAGATCTATTTGTTTTCGGATTTTAATCTCTTTAATTTTGCAATTGTATAACGACAATTTAGCCATTAAAATTTCAATTTATCAAAAGAATTACTCTCGGTATAATTTTTATCTCGGTATCATTCTTATAAGGATTATACAATACCCATTTCTTTACCTATTTTCTTAATTTTATTTATGACTGTATCGAGCTGCTCCATTGTATGTGTAGCCATCACTGTAATCCGCAACCGACTTGACCCTTTTGGCACAGTTGGTGGTCGAATCGCTGGAATAAAGACACCTTCATCTAAAAGTTTCTCAGAAAATTGCATAGCTTCATGGGCATCACCAATAAGAAGAGATATAATTGGTGTTTCCCCTTCCGTAACTACAAAATCAGATTCCTCCAATTTCAATCGTAAATACTTAGCATTATTCAACAATTGATCCCTTCGTTCGGGCTCATTTTGAATAATAGAAATTCCTTCTCGCGCTGCTTCAATCGCACTTGGAGATAAACCTGTTTGGAAAATAAATGATCTAGCGTTATTCAATAAATAGTTCTTTGCAATTGACGATGTCGCCACAAAGCCACCTTCTGCACCAATCGCTTTACTCAACGTGCCTACTGTAAAATCAATCTCATCTTTCAATCCAAAATAATCAGCAGTACCACGACCATCACTTCCTAAGACACCTGTCACATGTGCATCATCAATCATTATGTAAGCATTATATTTCTTTGCTAGCGCAACTATTTCGGGAAGTGGAGCAATATCACCATCCATACTAAAGACGCCATCCGTCACAATTAACATCTTTCCATCTCCACGTGATTGCCTTAATTTTTGCTCTAAATCCACCATATCCGCATGTTCATAAACAATTGTTTTTGCGTGACTAAGTCGACATCCATCTATAATACTCGCATGATTCCAGGCATCGGAAAATATTATATCCCCTGCCTTCATCACACTCGAAATCACGCCAATGTTCGCTAAATAACCACTACTGAAAACAATGGCAGCTTCCGTTTTTTTAAAATCCGCAATTTCAGATTCAAGCTGTTCATGAATAACGAAATTTCCGGTTGTTAATCTCGAACCACCTGTTCCTGTACCGTATTTACTAATACCTTCAGAAGCTTTCATTCTCAACCGGAAATCTGTTGCAAGACCTAAATAGTTATTAGATGAAAAAAGTAAGTATTTCTTACCATTCATGATGATCTCGCTCTCATTTCCATTTGAAAACGAACGTAACTTCCTTGTCAATCCTTTCTCTTCTATTAATTGTAGTTCCCGTTGAAACCAATGATCCATTTTTAATCCCTCCTAATGAGTACCGGTACGCTTTCTAAATACTCTATAAAAGACTTTAGTTCAACTTCATCTGACACAAAATAAATACGCCCTCCGCTCTCACAGCCTTCCCGTTTTAACGGTGTAATTCTGACATATCCAATGTCACGATTACTTACATATCCAGTTACGTAATCTGGGTCATCAGACCAACATAATTCTGCAATTGTAAACGGAGAATTTGCCACTTTCGATGCCAGAGCCAACGCTTCACGGACACGCTCATTAAGCTCCTCGTTAGTGTCTTGCCAATCGATTCGTGATACACGCACACCCTTTTCCCCCCGGCCGTCAAGCCGTAAGCCGGTTTTACTATTTAGGATGATTGCTCCACGGAGGTTTTGATTACTACCAAGTTGATGAAAAGCAACATTTAGTGCATGTTTCGAAACACCTAAGGAGGTTAGTATTTTTCTTGCTTCACTATGGGCCATTTCGATTGAAGTCGCCTCAACTGTCGTAATTTCTAAGGGTGGTATATACTGTATTTGATCACGCGCAATTTTTTCAACGGTAATTTGAATAAAGTCAGCATCTCCACGTGGATGATTACTTGCTTTGTTCAATAACTGTTTTACAATGGGCTCTATCTGAGATTTACTACCTATCCGCTCACCACCAGAAATATGCTTTTCCCCTAGTTCAGGACTTCTTTCAGCAGCACGCATTCGTATGCTATAACACGTTTTTAACATGATTATTACCTGCAACTTTCCTATTAATTGTATGTAACATTTTCGTTAGGGGATATACACTAACAGCAGTGATTACCATGCCTGGTATAGCCAAAACTAATAACGGAAAAAATGGAGTCCCTAACGTAAAAGCCAATCCAAATCTAGCAATCGTTGTTCCAATTGGGCCTGCCAAAACAATTACCGGAATTGAAGCCCCAAATAAAACAATGAGTAGACCTACAGTCAATCGAAAAATTAATGAGATCTCCACATTTAAGATTGAGTGTATACCTAGTAAAAATAAGATTATACTTGCAATGATCCCCGCTAGAAAATATCGCTTAAATCCATATACCGCTGCAATCGCAACTGCAATTGGTGCTGATAATTGAAATTCAGACCCTGGAAAACCTGTTGGGATTTTAAACATGCCTGAAACGATAATAAGACAAGCTAGCAATGAAATCTGTGCAAGATCATATGTAGAAAACTTTCGGATCATTTTATTCCTCCATCTTACTTTTTAAATTAACCTGTAATAGCTTTATGTTATTTCCTCCTATTCACAATTTGCGTTAACCTGCATTTATATTAAGTTAACACAAATAGAGATTGAAAAGTAGATAAAATGGTAGGATTTTTTATTATTTGTGAAAATGAGGTTTTATAAATTCTCAAACAAAAATGGGCAGTGTCTTAAATTAAAACCCCTGATTCTTCTACGCTAAGCAGAAGAATCAGGGGTTTTATTAAGATTTATTGCTTTTAAATCTTCTTAAGAGAATGTGTACAAAAAACAGCATCTTTCTTGTCTACTTATATACTTACTTTGCGTTTATAAAGTAAACTAGATGATCCGTCCATTTGTCGTCTTCGAATATGAATCCTTTCCTCGTGCATTCATACACCATTCCAACACTTTCTGCTAGCTTTATAGATGCTATATTATCAAGGTTTATGTGAGCTTCTATTCGATGATAATTTAATTTTTCAAACGCTAGATCAAAGGCAGCCTTTACAGCCTCTTTTCCATAACCGTTTCTCCAAAAGTGGTTATGAATTGTATATCCAAACCTGGCCCATTGAAATTCTTCCCTCATAATCGTCGAAAAGTCTATAAAACCAATATGAGTATTATCTGCTTTTCTAAACACTCCAAAAACATAGACCTCGTCATCTTCAGCCATTTGATGATATTTAGTAACTAAATCACCAAACCATTCTTTCGTACAGATGCTCATATCTAATTTACCTTGATCGTATTTATGTTGAGAAGGTAAACGATTTTCATATTGGGTTAGCCAAGAAGAATAATCATCTTCTTCAAGAAATCGAATAACTAATCTTTCTGTTTCAGTTCTTATTTTCTTCAATCGAACACCTCATCTAGAATACTTTCTATTCTTAAATAGATTATTCGACATAAGGTAATCATTTCCTTTTATTAAAATAGTATTTTCTAATTCAAATAGCATATATCTTAAACCCATTTTTGTAATGGCACTATACACCTCTTTTATTCCCCCAAACAAGGGCATGCAACTGTGGTAGTACTTTGACATCTCTTAATTCTTCATCCTTAATCACTCTATCAATCAGAGCATGATACTTATCTAATAAATCTATAATTAATCGTGAATTGTTTGTCGTCGTCAGATCATCATTACCGACTTGTAGATAAAAAGGAATCATTGGATACCGGTGGTGAATTTTTTTAGCATAATCGTAATCCTCTTGATTAAAAACGACTATTTTGAGTGATATATGGTGATTACTGTTTTGATTTTTAAGTTTTTCGAAGATATCAGAGAGCACCGAATAGTCTGTTGTCATTCCAGAGCTAGGTGGCTTTGGTGAAATTGTCAACTCATCAATCTCATACATCCAATTTTGCCATCTACTTCCCTGTGTTTCCACTCCTACTTTTATGTCATTTTCTTTTAAAATTGCAATGAGCTCTTCCAAATTGCGGATGAGTGCAGGATTGCCGCCTGAAATCGTGACAAATGAAAAGCCATTGCCTCCAAGACGTTTCAACTCAGACCAAATCTCTTCCGCTGTCATATGAACAATAAGATGCTTTCCGCTACCATCCCACGTAAACGATGAATCACACCAAGAACAGGAATAATCACACCCGGCAGTTCTCACAAACATTGTCTTTTGGCCAACTACCATTCCCTCACCTTGAATCGTCGGTCCAAAAATCTCGATAACAGGAATCTTATTCAACTTCCATCCACTCCCGTCTCGCTTCTGCATAGCTAGTCGGAGTTTCGTATAGCCGGATAAACTCAACACGCGCACCGTTATATCTTTGTTCATCAAGCAAGGATGCAGCCAACTTTTCGTAAATCCAAACAACAATATTCTCTGCCGTCGTATTCATTGGTGGAAGTGTTTCATTTAAATAACGGTGATCCAAATGAATCTCTATTTTTTCTTTCCATATTGCTTTTATATCGCCAAAATCAATCATCAAACCGCGTTCATCTGTGTATCCACTCAGTGCTAAAACTACGCGATACGTATGACCATGCAAGTTTTTACATTTCCCCTCATATTCATGTAAATGATGAGCCGCATCGAAGGTAAATTCTTTGCTAACGAGAACACGCTTTGAATGATAGTTCAATTGATTTCTTTGAATATCTTCATCTATTTTTTGGAGCTTTTCGACGATTCTAAAATCTGACATGTTAAGACTCCTTCCTATAACTCAGATACTCATCAAGCCCTTTTTTTCGCAGTTGGCATGCCGGGCATTCACCACAGCCATCTGCTATTACGCCGTTATAGCAAGTCAACGTTCTTTCCCGAACAAATTCAAGTGCCCCAAACTGATCAGCAAGCTCCCATGTCTGTGCCTTATTCAGCCACATCAAAGGTGTATCAATCACAAATGAATCATCCATCGATAAATTTAACGTTACATTCAAAGATTTAATAAAAACATCTCGGCAATCCGGATATCCGCTAAAATCTGTTTCACAAACGCCAGTTACAATATGCTTAGCTCCTACTTGGCTTGCTAAAACACCAGCAAATGATAGAAATAGAAGATTTCGGCCAGGTACAAAAGTCGATGGAAGCTCACCATTTTCACCGTCTTCTACCTTTATGTCTTGTCGTGTTAATGCATTCGGAGCAAGCTGATTCAGGAGTGACATATCAAGAATGTGATGCTTGATACCGAGCTCCTTTGCTATCACTTTCGCACATTCAATTTCAAGACGATGCCTTTGACCATAATCAAAAGTTACTGCCTCAACCTCTTTAAAACGCTCTTTTGCCCAGAACAAACAAGTTGTACTATCCTGACCTCCACTAAATACAACAATTGCTTTTTCCTGCTTCATGTGTAAAATCTCCCTTGTATCAAAAAAACAGCACTATAAGAAAAAGTACTGCTTCTTCTGAGTTTTTTACGATTATTGTGTACATTGGTTACCCAATAATATTAAATCCTTCAACCTTCTTCATGGATTCGGCCAAACATAAAAAACCTCCTTGCAAAATGTTTCCCAACACTTTACAAGAGAGGCTCATCAATCAATCTATTAAAACATAAGTAAAAACATAAAAAAAGCCACGTCCGATATGGACATGGCATATTGTCATGTTTCCATAGTTTTTTATAGAGGGTATTAGCTATGAACCTCTCCCGTTTTAGTCCGGGCATTCTTTTCTTCATTATAATACAGAAAATAGTATAAAACGTCAAACTGATTTTTTTATAAAATCTCGCCATATATACTTCTCTGGAAAAAAACCTGTATTGCTGAGCTTAGATTCTTTTATTTTTTCGAACAGTATAACGAGTGAGCTTTTTTTATTGCACACTACCTCAATAAATCATAATTCCTTTGTCTAAAACAGATTTATTTTGCACCTGGTTTCCTAAAATATATAGCTTTTTTAAATTAGGTAAATTCACTAAAGGCTCTACATTTGAAATGGCGTTATTCTCCAAATGAAGCACCTCAATTTGTTGCCAATTTTCCATAAAACTTAACGATTGTAGTGAACTATCTTGTATAGTGAATGAGCGAAGAGCTGAAAATCCAGCAAAGTAAGGCATAATCTTATCAACTTCATACACCCAGTCACCATTACCTATTTGAAAGGATACATCATTCAAAGTCAAATGTTCCAGAATGTTGTTGTTAAACGGATCTTGACTATTAATTTGAAACCTACAGTCATTACAATTTATCGTTTTTACATGCTGTAAATTGAAAAATTCACTCGTTTCTTCATAAAAAGTTGTTTGATTTAAATTTATTGTTTGCAGATTTGGCAGATTATTCAAAGAACGAATGCCTGTAAAATCGCCATATTCCATCGTTGTAATTTGTTCAAGCTGTGGGTATTTCAGTAATTGTGCTCCATTCAAATACGATTCCATGCTACTTATATAAACAGTCAAATTTTTTAAAGCTGGTGCCTCTAACTGAGGAATGAAAGAACCGGCTATTTCTGCTTTTTTTAAATGAGGTGCTACAATCGTTGATACTTTTCCACTATACCCAGTTATCGATAAATCGGTCAGTGAAGTCAGGCTGTTCACAATATCAAGCATTTCTAATTTATAAAGAGAAGATAAACGCAGCTTTGTTAATGAAGACTTATTTCTAAGGCGTTCTAAATTCGTAATATCCATATTTTCAAGATCAAGAGATTGAAGGTTTGGCATGTTTTGTATAAAATCAAGCGTTTTTAAATTTTTTACCGATGTAAGCTTCAATTCTTGTAATTGATTCAGTGAATAGAACGAGCTAAAATCTGTCGCTTCACTAATATCTATTGATAACGATTCTAAATTACTTAACGAAGACAACCACTTCAAATCATTGGCAAAACTTAAAGACAATGATTTTAATGGTAGCTGATTCAGACGAGAGAAGTCGGTAACTGTCTCGGTGTGATACGAAATTTCAAGGGATTGAAGATTGGGAAACTCTAATAATAAAGCAAGTTCCTCATTACTTCGTATTTGGACAGAGAGCTCTACTACATTAGACTTATCGCTAAAATATTCGGAAATTTTACTAAATGATTCATTAAAGCTACCTGTATAGCTTTTCAATCCACTCAGATGTTGGAAGCTTACTTTTTCACTTTGTGATATTTCATAATCACCCATCAAATTCAATACTGTCAGACCAGTAAAGGCTTCAAAATCTTTTTGTTCGATTTTTTGTGTATTTAATAACTTATCCATAATGATATAGTTAGAAATTTCGGCTTCCTTATTTGTAAACGGATCGTCTAGACTGTAATCAAAATGCCATTGATCTTCAGAGTAGTATGTCTTCAAATAACGAATACTTGCGATCTCTTCCTTATTCGGCATTGCTTCACCTTTATCAAAAATATCTTTTAAAAAGAATAAAAGAACTTCGCTTTCAGGCATTTTCCGAACAGGGATTTCCTTATGGGTACCGAAGTCTGTTTGATTTCCACTCAAAATAAAATAGCCAAGGAATGCACAAAGGATGACAATCGGTATCATTATAAGCGCTTTTAAATTCTTTTTTGGAGCTATATCTTTATTCGCAGAAGTTGGACCATAATAATTATTAATCGTCTGATCAACAAAATACACTTTATTCTCTTTCAACATTATTTCAGTTTCACAATAAGGACATTTGAATGATTGGCCCTCTTTATAATCAATTTTCCCATTACAATTCGGACAATTTAATTTAATTAATTCCACTGGCTAACCCCTTCCCAGCTCTATCTTTTATTAAGCTTAGTCGTCAAAAAAATTATTGTCAATATTTCTATTAAATACTAATTATCTCCCGCCTTTAGACCTATAACAAAAAAAGTCGCCATGTGGCGACTTTTTTGTGTTTGTTCACTTTTTTATCCAATAAGTTTTTACTTGTATTCTATTCTAAGGAATTACTTTTATTGCAAAGCGAGTTCCTATTCATCACGATCAAGTGCTTCTTTCACAAATGTAGGAAGTGCGAATGCACCAACGTGTAAATCTGTATTATAATATTTCGTTTTTAGATCAAATTTATCCCAAGCATCTACTTGAATATCTTTAATAGGATGTAATGCTTTTGAAGCAAATCCGAATAGCCAGTGTCCAGATGGATATGTTGGCATATGGAATTGATATACGCTTGCGATTGGGAAAATACCTTTAATTTTTTTATGTGCTTTACGCATGTTTTCTGCATACTCCGTGAAGTATGGTGATTCGTGTTGGTTAATTAGAATTCCTTTATCATTTAAAACACGGTAACATTCTTTATAGAAAGCTGTTGTAAATAAACCTTCACCGACAGAAATTGGATCAGTAGAATCTACTAATATTAAATCGAAAGATTTATCAGCTGCGTTTTGAACGTAAGCTAAGCCATCATCGAAAATCATTTCCATACGTGGATCTTCTTCGACACCAGCAGCTGTAATTGGAAGGTATTTTTGGCATAATCGGAATACTAACTCATCGATTTCAACCATAACTACTTTTTCTACTGATTTGTAACGTAGAACTTCACGAGCAGTACCACCATCACCACCACCGATAATCAATACTTTTTTTATATCTGGGTTGGTAGCGAATGCTGGGTGCGTAATCATATCGTGATAAACAAACTCATCTTTTTCATTGACCATCATCAATCCGTCTAAAGTGAAGAAAGTACCGAAATCTTCACCTTTATAAAAATCGATTTTTTGGAATGGAGATTGTTCGCTATGAATTTCTTCGTTGTATCCGATTGAAAATTTACATTGATCGCTCCATTGTTCTGTATACCATTTCATTAAATCACGTCCTCTAATACTTCTTGTTTCACTAAAATTGTATCAATTTCTTGTTCTGCAAATTGGCGAATTTTATCTGCCATACCACGAGGTACTTCAAATGATTCTGTCTTTTTCGCTTGCAGTTTTTGTTCTAAATATTCTGCTGCTTTCCAAGGACTTACAGAATCACCACAAGTGTAAACATCTACAGAAGCAAATCCGTATTCTGGCCAAGTATGGATCGTTAAATGTGATTCAGCAATAATTACTGCACCTGATACACCATACGGGTTGAAATGATGGAAGCAAGATTCTACAATTGTTGCCCCAGAATAGTCAGCAGCTTCATTCATAAACTGCTCGATTAATGCATTTTGCTCAATAATTTCACTTGGGCAACCATAAAATTCAATTAATACGTGTCTACCTAATGTTGATAATTCAATGCTCATTTATTTGTCTCCCTTACGACTGTTATATTATTTTCTTCTTTAGTTTCATTCAGAACATTCCCAAAATTATGAAAATAGAAGTTATACAATTCAACTAATTCCTCTGAAATAACTTCTCCTGGGATTACTAGTGGTATTCCCGGTGGATAAATCATTAATGTATCTGCACTAATTCGACCTACCGCGTCATAAATTAAGATTGTTTCTGTTTCTGCATTACACGCCTGTTGAGGTGTCATTGCTAATCTATTAATTTGATTCGCTGTCACATGAGCCGACTGAATCGCCTCTTTTTTAGCGTGATTAAGTTCTATATCTTTTAACGCATGTACTAACTTACTGATTGTTTCATTCGTATCTACATGACTAATGACTGCCATTATGACATATCCTTCAGCAAGTTCTAATTGAATTCCATATTGTTGTTTCAATATTGTGTAAACTTCGAAACCAGTTAAACCGATATCGTTCACACGAATAACAAGTTTCGTCCAATCATAGGATTGTTTGAAATTTTCTTGTACGTATTCTGCTTGTAGTACTTCATAGCGTGAATTATTTTCAATTTCTTCAATTGCCGCATCAACAATGGACTTTAATTGGCTATATCGTTGCTGTCCATAAATCGCTAATTCCCTTCTTGCTACATCTAAAGAACTCATTAATAAATAATTTGCACTCGTCGTTTGAAGCATATTTAATACTTTTTGCAAATGCTTCGAATCGATTCGTTTTTCTTGTAGTAAAAGAAGCGAACTTTGCGTTAATGAACCCCCAGTTTTATGCATACTGATCGTTACTGCATCAGCACCAGCACTAATCGCATCGTTAGCATCAGGTAAAAATGTTAAATGCGCTCCGTGTGCACTATCAACAATAACTGTTACATTTTGTTCATGTGCGAGCTTACAAATTTCTTGCAGTTGATTCATCGAACCAAAATATGTTGGATACGTAACAAGTAAAGCTTTCGCTTGTGGATTTTCTGCAAGTGCCGATTTTACATTTTCAACTGAGATTCCGTGTGCAATACCAAAATGTTGATCAACTTCAGGTTGAATAAACACTGGTTTTGCTCCGCTTAATATAATACCGTTCATAACTGATTTATGGCAGTTACGAGGTACGATCAATGTATCGCCTTGTTTACATGTCGCTAAAATCATCGCCAAAATACCTACAGTAGTTCCATTTACTAAAAAGTAAGCGTAATCTACATTAAATGCTTGTGCAGCTAATTGTTGAGCTTCTTTAATAACCGATTCTGGGTGACTTAATAAATCAAGTTCCTTCATCGAATTTACGTCCATTCTTAATGTCATTTCTCCAAGCGTCCATTTTAATGGATTTTCATGAAGCCCCATTTTATGTCCAGGTACATCAAACGGCGTAACATCTTGTTTAGTATAATTGACTAAAGCTTCAAATAATGGCATGCGATCTTGAGTGGCTAAAAATTCCTCTGTAGCCACTCGATTTTGCACGCATTGCATTATTGTCCCATTGCAACTGTTAAGAGTTGCTCTAATTCTGAAACTTTATCTGTTTTTTCCCAAGTTACGTTTACATCACTACGTCCAAAGTGACCATAAGCTGCTACTTGTTGATATTGTGGTTTACGTAAATTTAGCATGTTAATAATGCCATTTGGAGTTAAGTCGAATAATTGACGAATCGCTTTTAAAATCTCTTCTTTCGCTACTTTTTC
>Ga0102589_1001144_pt1 | contig 39211 bp, 36 predicted proteins | sample AraplaMF_Col_mLB_FD_76858 | JGI IMG/M metagenome (GOLD analysis project Ga0102589, IMG submission 76858) | Arabidopsis root microbial communities from the University of North Carolina, USA - plate scrape MF_Col_mLB | ecosystem: Host-associated > Plants > Roots > Endosphere | place: USA...
GGGGTGGTATATAATGGTTATGGTAGAACTGCGTTGTGTAAATATATACGTTGAGAGAATAGCGGAATACAGGTGAATGCTTTTTTCTTGTTATAAGCTATTAGGAGAAAGTTGATTTTGCAGCTAGGAATTGCTTTATAATAATTATGGAGCTATAGATAATATATTTTTTATAGGGGGAGAAACCATGATTTTAGTCGTTGGCGGAGCAGGGTATATTGGAAGTCATACAGTAAAACAATTGTTAGACCAAAAATTTGAAGTGGTCGTATTAGATAACTTATCAACTGGTCATCGTGAAAGTGTTGATGAGAGAGCGATCTTAGAAGTAGGAGATTTAAGTAACGCAGCAGATTTGGATCGTGTATTTGGTAACTACTCTATTGATGCTGTTATGCATTTTGCGGCAAATAGTCTTGTTGGTGAATCTGTTTCCAATCCGTTGAAATATTATAAAAACAACGTATCGGCAACGATGACGTTGCTAGAGAAAATGATGGAGCATGGCGTAACATCATTTATTTTCTCTTCAACAGCGGCAACGTACGGAATTCCAGAAACAGATATGATTACAGAAAAGACGGCAACAAATCCAATTAATACATACGGACGCACTAAATTAATGGTTGAGCATATTTTACAAGATTTTCATGCCGCTTATGGCCTGAAATATGTTGTACTTCGCTACTTTAATGCAGCGGGAGCCCATGTATCAGGAACAATTGGTGAAGATCATACGCCAGAGACACATTTAATTCCGCTTGTACTTCAGCATTTATTAGGAAAACGTGAATCGATTGCTGTTTTTGGTACAGATTATGATACACATGACGGTACTTGTATTCGCGATTATATTCATGTGACAGACTTAGCGGAGGCGCACATTTTAGCGCTGCAAAGTTTACAAAATGAGCAAAAATCAAATGAAGTATACAACTTAGGGAACGGAAAAGGATTTTCTGTTAAAGAAGTGATTGAGACGTGTGAACGTGTAACGGAGAAGAAAGCAAATGTGATTAGCGCGGAGCGCCGCGCTGGAGATCCTGCAAGGCTTATCGCTTCATCAGAAAAGATTTATAATGAATTAGGTTGGAAGGCAAAATATTCGCTTGAAGAAATGATTCAAACAGCTTGGGAATGGCATACATCCCATCCGGACGGATATAGTAAGTAAAAACAAGTCAGCTGCTTCCTTGTAGCTGACTTGTTTTTATATATCTTTTAGAAAATATTTCCTTTTGACATTATGGATTCTCATATATAATAACAAGTGTTGTCGTATATGACGAATCGAGAAACTGAAAGAAGAGAGGAATTGAATATGACAGAACGCATTAAAGTAATGACGATTTTTGGAACGCGTCCGGAAGCTATCAAAATGGCCCCTCTCGTGTTGGAATTGCAAAAACATTCACAGCAAATTGAGCCTATTGTGACTGTAACAGCACAACATCGTCAAATGCTGGATCAGGTGTTAGACATTTTTGGTATTAAGCCAAATTATGATTTAAATATTATGAAAGACCGTCAAACGTTAATTGATATTACAACTCGTGGTTTAGAAGGTTTAGATAAAATCATGAAAGAAGCGAAACCAGATATCGTTCTTGTACATGGTGATACAACGACGACATTTATTGCAAGTCTCGCTGCTTTTTATAATCAAATTCCAATTGGTCATGTGGAAGCTGGCCTTCGTACATGGGATAAATATTCTCCATATCCAGAAGAAATGAACCGTCAATTAACGGGTGTAATGGCAGATCTTCATTTTGCACCAACAGCGAAGTCTGCAACGAACTTACAACAGGAGAACAAAAAAGAGGTAAACATTTTCATTACAGGAAATACAGCAATTGATGCGTTAAAAACGACAGTGAAAGAATCGTATACGCATCCGGTGTTAGAGAAAGTTGGAGATAGCCGCCTCGTTCTCATGACAGCTCATCGCCGTGAAAATTTAGGTGAGCCGATGCGTAATATGTTCCGTGCTATTAAACGTCTTGTTGAAACTCATGAAGACGTGCAAGTAGTATATCCGGTACATATGAATCCTGTTGTTCGTGAAATTGCAGGAGAAATTTTAGGGGAGCATGATCGTATTCATTTAATTGAACCGCTTGATGTTATTGACTTCCATAACTTTGCAGCTCGCTCATACTTAATGTTAACGGATTCTGGCGGTGTGCAAGAAGAAGCGCCATCACTTGGTGTGCCGGTTCTTGTTCTGCGTGATACTACAGAGCGTCCAGAAGGTATTGAAGCTGGTACATTAAAGCTTGCTGGTACAGATGAAGAGACGATTTTCAACTTAGCAAATGAGTTATTATCAGATAAAGAAGCTCACAGTGCAATGGCAAAAGCATCGAATCCATACGGTGATGGTCAGGCGTCAGGTCGTATTGTGAAAGCGATTGTAGAATACTTTAATAAATAAGATGAAAAACAGCTGTCCCTAAAAAGGAGACAGCTGTTTTTTTAAATGTCCAGACATTTGCCATTCTTCATCTGATTGCTGATTGGATGAAGGTGTCTTTTGTGTATTGGAATTATGATTCGGTTTAGCTGGTTCTTGCTTTTCAGCTTGTGTATTCGAATTTTGATCATGTTTAGCTGGTTCTTGTTTTTCTTGCTCTGTATTTTGGCCGTTCGTTGGTTTAGCCGGTTCTTTTGTTTCAGGTTGTTCTTGCGTACCTGACGAAGAATCTGGTATTTCTAAGTTTTGATTAAAGGTATGGCGAACTTCTTGAATGTTTATTTCGTTTGGAACGAAATAATAAATTCCATCGATTTTCTTATCTTCGCCTTCTAGTTTTAACGTTTGAATGCTAGATGCATCAAAACCAGAGAATTTTTTATAGAGTGCAAGGCCATCAGATACAGGTATGTCTGTTTTGATATATTTCCCGATTGCTTTTGCAAGATCGTTTATTTTAAATACGGTAGTAGGTGAGTTTAATTCATGTACGACCGCCGCAAGTACTTGACGTTGACGAGCTGCACGTCCAAAATCACCATTTGGATCTTGCTTTCTCATTCGAACATAAGCTAATGCTTCTTCTCCGTTTAAATGCTGTTGTCCTTTTTTAAACTCAATCTTTTTGTAATAGTTCACATCAGATCGTTCCCAAAAATCAAATGGAACATCAACTGTAACGCCGCCAACAGCATCGACGATACCTTTAAATCCTTTAAAGTCCAGTTTTATATAGTGATCCACAGGCACTTTTAGAAAGTTTTCGACTGTTTCTCTTGTCATTTTTTCTCCGCCATAGGCATGAGCTGCGTTTATCTTATCTTTTTTATCACGCCCTGCAATTGTCACACGTGAATCGCGCGGGATACTCATTAAAGATACTTTTTGTGAATTTGGATTAATTGTTGCAAACATTAAGGAATCAGTTCGTCCATTTTCGCCACCTGTTGCATAATCTTCAATTCCCATAATTAAAAGACTAAATGGTTTTTTCGTAATTTCTACATCTTCTGTACGGAGTTTCGATTTATCGTGCTGCATACCGCTATAAATTCCCATTAAAGAAGAATAGGAATTATAAGCATAAACTCCTCCACCTCCGATAAGGAGGGCGAAAATAAGGAATATGAAACCTTTACGTCTTCTTTTCTTTTTTGTTCTTCGATTTTGGAGATGATGATAACGATCTTCCATAAATAATCTCCTTTAAGTGTAAATTAGTGTTGTACTATATAAATCCAAATTGACTTTCCAACATACAAGTCACGGCCATGTTGGGCAAAAAGTACCCCGCTACTTTCTTTCTCTCTTTGTTTAAATATCGCATGTGGCAGAAAAAGGTTTTTAAGTCAGTTTTTCAACTTGGATTTATATCTTGTTCTAGATATAACATCTCATCTTCGTTAATTGTACATTTCCCATTTGTGATTTCAATCATCCATTCTGTGAATGATTGTTTTTGATCTTCCTCCACATATGTATCGCATATGACGTGATCTAAGTAGTGTATATCTTTAATAGCATATATAGAGTTGCGTAATTCATTTTCAACTTTTCCAAGCAATGTATAATCAATTTTTGTTTTCATGACGCGCATCAATTTTCGTTCAACGATGCCGATATGATTGAGCCCTTCACTTGTACATTTTCCGTATGCGCGAATTAAACCACCTGCTCCGAGTTTAATGCCGCCGAAATAACGTGTGACAACGACTACAGTATCTTTTAAGTGACGTTTCTTTAATACTTCTAGAATAGGTACACCAGCCGTGCCGCTCGGTTCTCCGTCGTCATTTGCTTTTTGTATTTGGTCGTGCTCACCAATTAAGTAGGCTGAGCAATTATGAGTTGCATTCCAATGTTGCTTTTTAATCTTTTGGATAAATTCTTGTGCTTCTGCTTCTGTTGTTGCGCGGTTTGCATAGCAAATAAAGCGAGATTTTTGAATAACGATTTCATGTTCGCCGTATCCTTTTAATGTAAAATATTGTAATAACAATAATATACGCTCCTATCTTAATAAATTGCAACTTTGACTCTATCTCAATCTTTTTTCGTCTCTCAGAAGGTGAAGGATTTACAAGATAAATAATCAATACTTTTTTATTCTAAAAGGGCTAGTTTGGAGTTTCAAATCTTTTTTGTATAAGTTTGACTCTTTCTATTATAATTTGAATTTTTTTGTTGTAAATTGGTGAGATAGTATTTATAATCTTTACCTTTCGTTTATTCGTCAATTAATGCACCTTTTTCCATTTTCATGTACAATAAATAATAAAACTGTTTATAAGGTAGGTACGAAAATGAAAATAGCTATTGTCACTGATAGTACGGCATATATACCAAAACATGTACGTGAAGAGTTACAAATACATATGATTCCTTTAAACGTTATTTTGGGAAATGAATCTTATCAAGAAGAAATGGAAATTACAGCGGAAGACTTTTATGAGAAAGTTAGGGAGCAAGGAGAACTGGCGAAGACGTCGCAACCAGCTATCGGGGAGTTTATTAAGTTGTTTGAAGAGCTAGGAAAAGAGTATGATGCGGTGATTAGTATACATCTTTCTAGCGGCATTAGTGGCACATACCAGACGGCAACGACAGCTGGTCAAATGGTAGAAGGAGTCGACGTATATACATACGACTCAGAAATTAGCTGTGAAGTACAAGGATTTTATGTACGTGAAGGCGCAAAAATGGCGAGTGAAGGGAAAAGCCCAGAAGAGATTCTTGCTCGTTTTGATGAAATGAAGAAAACAATGGATGCGTACTTTGTTGTTGACGATTTACATCATTTGCAGCGCGGCGGTCGTTTAAATAGTGCACAAGCATTTATTGGAAGCTTATTACAAGTAAAGCCGGTATTATATTTCCGTGATAAAATCATTATTCCATTTGAAAAAATTCGTACGCGTAAAAAAGCATTAAAACGTATTGTAGAAATCTTTGATGAACAAGCAAGTAAAGGAATCCCAATGGAAGCTGTTGTTGTCCATGCGAATCGAGAAGAAGAAGCAAAAGAATTGGAGCGGGAATTGAAAGAACTATACCCGCATGTTGAATTTCGAATCAGTTATTTTGGACCAGTAATTGGAACGCATTTAGGCGAAGGTTCGCTTGCATTAGGATGGTATACAAAATAATAAAAATGAGGCTCTCTTTTAAGTAGGGAGCTTTTTTGGTAAAAATATAAAAAATGAGTAATTCTACTTACTTTTTATAAGAAACTATTTTATAATAAAAAAGAGGTGAAACATATGGAACATAATCCGTGTTTATGTCCAAAGTTCGAATCTGCTTTTACACTTCTTAGTAAAAAGTGGACAGGTTTAATTATTAAATCATTATTAGAAGAACCGAAACGATTTCGGGAAATTGCTGATATTATTCCAAATATGAGCGACCGTATGTTATCAGAGCGTTTAAAGGAATTAGAGAGTGAAGGAATTGTTGTGCGTTCCGTTTATCCTGAAGTGCCAGTACGCATTGAGTATGGCTTAACAGATAAAGGGAAAGCGTTAGAGAGTGTTATGCAAGAAGTGCAAAAATGGGCGGAGAAATGGGTTCATTAATAAAGTGAATTTTGGTAGCTCAGGAAAAAGTGCAAGTGGAGATTCTTGCGCTTTTTTTATTTGCGTGTATAAGTTGGAAAACCCCCTTTCTTTTTAGGGTGAGCGAGAGGGACTGGCCGTGTATGGGAGCGGTCAGGGCTTATTTCTGCCACATGCGATATTTTAAACAAAAGGAGCAAGCGAGTAGCGTTTGTCTTGTTTTTTTGAAGCAGTGATTTGTATGTTGGGACGTTGAGCTGGGGAATGAATGAAAACCCTTTTCTTTTTAGAGGTGGTCGAGAGAATTTGGCCGTGCATGGGAGTGGTCAGGGCCTGTTTTTGTCACGTGCGAGTGGCGTTTGTATTGACTTTTTCGAAGCAGCGATTTATGTGTCGGGACGTTGAAATCAAGAATGAAATGAAAGCCCTTCCTTTTTAGGGTGAGTGAGAGTATTTGTTTGTGAATGGAAGTTAGTTGTATGTTAGAAAATCAATATAAAATTATATAAAAATAATAGAAAAGTAGTGGACTGGTAAATTATTCTATGTAATAATAAGGGAGTTTGAATGTGTTATATTTTTGTAAAAAAACTGAAATTGTACAAAAAAGGGAAAAGGGTTATCGTTTTATTTCCTTATTTCTTTACAAGAAAATACAATATTAGAATGGAAGTGTCAAAAAACTACAAGCATAATATTACATTTCTTTTACAAAAACGTAACATTATAAAAAAGCATTGGTAATTATGGTATAAATTTATTAGATAAATTCGGGAAACTAAAAAAAGAAAGCGGTGTAAAACAAAATGAAAAAATTAAAAATCGCATCTTGCGCATTAGCTGCAGGATTTATGATGTTTTCAGTAGTAACACCAAACGCATTTGCTGAAGATGTAAATACACAAATTCAACAACAAAAAGACACTTTACATAAACAACAACAAGAACGTGATGAAATCCAAAAACAAATGGATGAATTAAAGAAGACAATTCAAGGGTTAGATAAGTCTGTTCAAGAGAACGAAGCGAAACTTGCTGAAACGATCAAGCTAGTTGAAGATGCACAAAAAACAATTGAACAAAAAGATAAAGAAATTGCAGAGTTACAAACGAAAATTGCACAGCGTGAAGAACTGTTAAGAAAGCGCTTAGTTGCTCTTCAAGAGAAGCCAAACACGAACGTTGTAACAGAAGTAGTTGTAAACTCTAAAAGTATTGCGGATTTAGTTGATCGTTTAACTTCTGTTTCACAAATTCTTGATTCTGACCAAGATATTATGAAAACGCAACAAAGTGATCAAGCGAAAGTGAAAAAAGATGTAGAGCTTATTAAAGAAAAACAAAAAGAATTAAAAGATGCACAAGCGAAAATCGAAACTGCGAAAAAAGAACTTGATGTTGAAAAAGCGAAAAAGCAAACAGCAATCGATGAATTAAACGCAAAAATGCAAACGGTTGTAAACGGAATGCAAAGCACAGAGGGTCAATTAAAAGACCTAGAAAAGCAAGCTCTATATTTACAAAGCTTAGCTGAAAAAGCAGTACAACCAGCGCAACCAGCGCAACAACCAGCAAATAATGGTGGTGGACAAGAGAAACCTAAGCCAAAAGAAGTTAAGCCAAATCCTGGTCCTACTCCTCCTCCAGCTCCTGGTGTACTTGGAAAAGCACAACAATACCTTGGTATGCCATATGTTTGGGGTAGTGCAAGCCCATCTAACGGTGGATTTGACTGCAGTGGATTCATTTCTTACATTTACGGCGTAGGTCGTCAAGATGTAGCTGGATACTGGAATTCTACTCAGCACATTAGCGATCCACAACCTGGTGATTTAGTATTCTTCCAAGGTACGTATAAAGCAGGTCCATCTCATATCGGTATTTATGCTGGTAACGGACAAATGATTCACGCTGGTGATAAAGGGATTTCATACTCTGACTTGGGCAGTTCTTACAACCAAAAACATTTCTTAGGATACGGTAGATTCTAAGATTTCTAATGAAATAAATTACGTGTATAAGGTCGATAGCTTACTATTTTAAAAGTAGGTTATCGGCTTTTTTGCGTTTTTACAAACTCTTTCCAAGCTTTTATAGTAAAAGCAGAAAGGGGGGAATCTGGTTTAAAACTTATATCCCTTTGCGTATAGTTGACCCGGATAAATGATTATACGCAAAACAAGACCGTTCCTAACAAGAACCTGCCGTTATTCTTTCACAATAGGTGAATGAGAAGGTGATAACCTTGCGGACAGGAAAAGGGTGAGATTCCTTTTCGGAAGTTGGCTTTTGTCTTGGTCCGCCAACGTTTTGATAGAATTTTATAAGTTTTTTAAACCAGGAGTGAGATGCTAGAAGGTCGTCAATTACTGTTAGAGGAAGTACCTGTATCGAAAGAAGAACTGCATCAATTAGAGCGAGAAGGCCATATTCGTTATGAGAAAGGCGTTGTAAAGAAAAACTCTCGTTATATATGTAAGCGCTGCGGAAATAAAGAGCAACGATTGTTTTTTTCGTTTCGATGCTATCGCTGCGGTGCGATGTGCATGTATTGCCGGAAGTGTATCATGATGGGAAGAGTGAGTGAATGTACAAAGCTCGTTCGCTGGACTGGTCCGATACAAAACGAAGTGATTGCGAATTGTTTGAGGTGGGATGGTCAGTTATCAGAAGGGCAGCGAAAGGCTGCAGATGGAATTGTTAGGGCGGTAGAGCGAAAAGAATCATTTTTCGTCTGGGCTGTATGCGGTGCGGGGAAAACCGAGATGTTATTTCATGGGATACAAGAAGCGCTGCATAGGGGAGAACGTATTTGTATCGCTACGCCGCGGACGGATGTTGTACTTGAACTTTATCCGCGTTTACAGGAAGTGTTCCCATCTGTTTCAATTTGCGCGTTATACGGGGGAAGTGACGACTTATCAAAAAATGCGCAGCTTGTTATTTCGACAACGCATCAACTTCTTCGTTATTACAGGGCGTTTGATGTAATGATTGTGGATGAAATTGATGCTTTCCCTTATTCAGTGGATGAAACGCTGCAATATGCAGTTCGCCTTGCTAGTAAAGAAAATGCTTCGTTTATTTATTTGACAGCGACGCCGTCTAAAGATTGGCAGAGAAAGCTTCGGAATGGAAAACAAACCGGTGTGATTATTCCGGCGCGCTACCACCGTTATCCCCTCCCTGTCCCTCTTTTTCGCTGGTGTGGTAATTGGCGAAAATCCATCGAAAAGAAAATGTTACCTTCTAATGTTTTGCGGTGGCTCCATATGTATTTAGAAAAACAATATCCTCTATTTCTATTTGTTCCTCATGTTTGTTATGTAGAAGAAATCGTTTCTATTTTAAAAGGTATCGATGATCGTATAGAGGGTGTGCATGCGGAAGAGGCAAACCGGAAAGAGAAAGTGGCTTCGTTTCGAAAAGGAGAGATTCCGTTATTAGTAACGACGACGATTTTAGAACGAGGCGTTACTGTTTCGAATTTACAAGTGGCAGTGTTAGGAGCAGAAGAGCATGTCTTTTCAGAAAGTGCACTCGTTCAAATTGCCGGGCGGGCAGGGCGCAGTCGTCACGCTCCTTCTGGAGATGTCATCTATTTTCACTACGGCAAGACAGAGGCGATGGTTGCGGCGAAAAAACAAATTCAAATGATGAATAAACGAGCGAAGCAAGAAGGGTTAATTGACTAATGAATTGTCTTCTGTGCGACGATGTTGTCTCTATTTTGCCGAGCTGGTTTTCCTTTTTTGTTGAACAAGATAAGCGGTATGTATGCACGCATTGTGAACAAAAATTTTCTTATATTATAGGAGATATTTGTGCGGATTGCGGCAGAATGTTTCAATCTTTAGCGGATGAGTATAGAGAAGGAGAATATTGTCAGGATTGTTTACGCTGGAGGAAAGATCCGCATTTTCGGCATGTATATGTCAAAAATCGCTCTGTCTATGTATATAATGATTGGATGAAAGAAGTGTTAGCTCGGTTTAAGTTTCGCGGTGATGCGGCTCTTGTGCAAATATTCTTTTCTGCTTTTGCGAATGCTTTTCGGCAACATTTTCCGCATTGTGATTATATTGTTCCGATTCCGCTTAGCTTGCCGCGTCAATATGAACGAGGATTTAATCAAGCCGAATTATTAGCGGCATGTTTATCGGCCACGGTAATGAAGACATCTCTTGTGCGAAGCGGTGCAGAGAAGCAAAGTAAGAAAACGAGAGCGGAGCGATTGCAGCGTTCTCGGCCTTTTTATTTTGCGGCGGATGAGTCTTTTCGTGGGAAGGATATTGTCTTAATTGATGATGTGTATACAACCGGTATTACGGTGCGGCAGGCGGCGGAATGTTTCTATGAAAAAGGAGCGAAGAACGTGTCGTCTTTGACGTTATGCCGCTGATTTTTCATTTGCGGTCTTTTTTACTACTGTAGTTTGATGTAAGCGCGCTTTCTACTTGAAAAGCAAAAAGAACTTGTAGCAATCACTACAAGTTCTTTTTGAGATAATAATAAGGGTAATACAAACTATCTTAACAAGTAAAACAGGGGAACTTACCTAGGTGATTATTTGACAAGTTTATTGTATAACAAATATTAACATTTGGATCACTTAATTTTGAAAACTTTGTGAATTAGGAAAATTAAACAATTTATTCATTCAACAAACTTTTTTATCAAATATAAAAACTCTATGAAAAACTGACAGAAAAGCAATTTTTTTAATGGGCGAGAGGGACTGACTATGTATAGAGTTGGTCAAGACCTTTTCCTACCACGCGCAAAGTTTTAATACAAAGAAAGACAGCGAGGTGTAGTTCCATTTTTCGATATGTATACTAGAATACTTTTTGTTATATGTAAGCTCACACAAATAATCTGCACATCAATTTAATTTTGATAGACAGATTATTTGTACGATAATTTATTATAAGTGCGAGAAGATTACATGAATGCTTTTAAAAGAGTTGTGATTAACGGAATTAATCCACCTAAAAATGATAAAACTGCAATTGCGATTGCCATAATAATTCCTCCTTTTATATTTTTTGAAAATTAAGAATTTTGTAAGTTTAGTATATTATAGATTCAAGAATATGGCAATATGTTTTTTTGAAATTGTATATCATCATAGTTTTTATCTCTATATATCCATTTTAATTTTCCGGCATATAAGTTTCTGTTATGCGAAATACAACATGACCGCTACTTGTTTTCTCCTTTTGTTTTAAATTTAGCATGTGGCAGAAAAGGGCCCTGACCGCTCCATGCATGGTCAGACCCTCTCGCCCACCTAAAAAAGTGGTTTTTGTATTGGTTTTTCAAGTTGTATTTATATACTCGCATTATGCAGTGACACTATTAAATCTTTGTAAGGAGAAATCTGTGTCTATTATTCAATTTAATACAAATGATTGGATAAACCTCTGCATAACATAATTGTGTGGGACAATTTTAAATTCGATGAGGGGGTCTGTTATGTTTCATAAGTTCAAACGGTTCTTTGCATTGGTAACGGCTTTTATTTTGATTTCTTGCTCTTTTTCTATTTCATCTGCTTTTGCTAGTTCTGTACAAATATCTGGGGGGATTTTTCCACCGTCAGAATCGTTTACTCCTGGGAGTTGGTTTTTAGGGGCAACTCCTGAGAATAGTTCGGATAAACCACCTATCGTATTCGTTCAAGGTAAGAATGGAAATGCTAAGAACTGGTATGGTGAAACTGTTTATCACGGTATGAATGATATGTATAGCTACGCTTACAATGCAGGGTATCAAACTGTTTTTGTTCAGCTGTATGATGCGGCTGGAAAAGGTTCGGCAAGTGAGTGGGACAATGGACGTTTGCTCGCGTCTATGCTGGAGGAAATCTATAATCGCTTTGGGAAGAAAGTGAATATTGTCGCGCACAGTAAAGGTGGGCCAGACACGCAAGCAGCGCTTATTCATTACGGTGCCAGCCGTTATGTTGGAAATGTAGTGACGCTTGCTTCTCCGCATTATGGATCTAATTTAGCGGACTTAGCGTATAGCTGGTGGGCAGGCTGGCTTGCTTCTTTACTGGGGCAACAAGATGCGGGCACGTATTCTTTACAGACGGGGGAAATGGCGCAGTTTCGTAATGTAACGGATAGTAATCCGAACGCAAAGTTAAACCGGTATTATACAGTAGCGGGAACAAGTTGGGGACCGGCCTTCTCCGCATTGTCCGTAGGTGGGTTTTACCTCTCTTGGTATGGTGCGAATGATGGGTTAGTTAACGAATGGAGTACGAAGCTGCCTTATGGAAAACATCTATTTACAGACTCTAGTCTTGATCATGATAGCATTCGAATGGGATCAGCTGTATTTTCACGGATTGAGCCTTATTTGCGTAGTGCTGCACCATCTCCTTCTATGGTAAGCGAAAGTATGCTTGGAGAATCACAAAAAAGCTTGGCTAGTAATGCGAATCAAACAGTGCTTGGAGGAACTCTCCCAGCAAATAGCTGGGCGGAACAAACCTTTGCGGTGGACACTGTAACAGATGGAAGTATTTCTGTATTGACTGCAAACGAAAATGTACAAGTGCAACTTATCGCTCCATCTGGTAAGGTGTACACAAATCAAAATAGTAAAGCGACAATTGGAGAAGAGTATGCTTATTTTAACGGAGCGACTATTCGAACATTCCAAGTAGATCAAATGGAAGAAGGCGAGTGGCGTTTGAAAATGCTGTCACAGAAAAAGGACGATGCGTATTTGATGATTGCGAATTATAAACAAGCTGCACCGTTTACATTAGAAATGCCAGGTAAAGTGAAACAAAACAAAGCGGAGTTTAAGGTAACGAAATCTCAAAAGCGCTCCGTGCAGCAAGAAAACGTATCTTTTGATGTACACGTTGTAGATCGAGATGGAAAGCTAGTTTCGCAATCTAATAAACTGCAAAAAGAAGATGCAGCCACATTCACTGGGAAGTTACCAAATGTCGAAAAATCAGGTGTGTATAATGTAACGATCGATATTAAAGGGAAGAATAAAGAAGGAAAAGCATATACACGTACCATTGTACGTTCGGTGTATATTGAGAAATAGAGTGAAACTTGCATCCCCTACTTATCTTCTTTGATTCTTTGTCAATCTTAAATCTGCCCGCGAATAGCGGGAAAAAGTATGTCGAAAGGTACAATAAAAAGACGACAACTCTTCTTTGACTTTCTGTTTTCTAATTCGTTATAGTCAAAGTATGGGGCATATGCCTTTATTTTAAGATTGAAGGGAATGGAACGAGTATGCAAGGAAAAGTAAAATGGTTTAATTCAGAAAAAGGTTTTGGGTTTATCGAGCGCGATGGTGGAGATGATGTTTTCGTTCATTTTTCTGCGATTCAGCACGATGGATACAAATCGTTAGAAGAAGGAGAAAAAGTAGAATTTGAGATTGTAGACGGCGCGCGTGGTCCGCAAGCGGCAAACGTTGTAAAGTTATAATCATTTTATTTGAGAAACATGGTGTGCTTTAAGGACCAGCGTTTCACATAAGAGAACCTCCGTTGCATAGCTAACGGAGGTTTTATCATAAAGTGAAACTTTAATCAGTGGGGGTTCTTCATCCCCACTGATTATTAGTTGAACCAATCGGGCTTTTACGGGCAGTTTATCTCCCACCTAACTTCTTAAGAAAAGCGGAAGCAGCTCGCTCAGAATCGCAGGGCGAAACGACCGGAGATTCTAGCCGCTGGAGCTGGACAATGTTTTCGCCGAACTTTGAGGTGGAAGTATTTACTGCCCGCGAATAGCGGGAGAAGTTGTCAAAAAGTTGTTGCAATTTTGTAACGGATTCTTCACACGTACATACAGTAAACAAGATGTGAATAGGATAAAATAAAAGTAGGAAAGATAATACATTTTCTTTTCTACAAAAATCGATAAAAAATATCGAATTTTATCAAAAATTTTTAAAATGTAGGAAGGGTTTTTGATTCCTTTGTCGAAAACCTTATACATAGGCTTGAAAGGAGGAGTTCATCTATGAAATTCAACATTCGCGGTGAAAATATTGAAGTAACTCCAGCATTAAAGGAATATGTAGAGAAAAAGTTAAGTAAATTAGAACGCTATTTCGATACTTTTCCAGAAATTAAGGTAAACTTAAAAGTATACTCTGACAAGCAAAGGGTGGAAGTAACAATCCCGTTTCCAGATTTATTACTTCGTGCTGAAGAAACAAATAGCGATATGTACGCTGCTATTGATTTAGTAGTAGATAAACTGGAAAGACAAATTCGTAAACATAAAACAAAAGTAAATCGTAAGTTACGTGAGAAAGGCTCTGTAAAAGCAATGTTGATTCTTCCAGATCAACCAACTGCGCAAGAAGAGGTTGCTGAAGATGAATTAGAGCTTGTTCGTACAAAACGATTTGACTTAAAACCAATGGATGTAGAAGAAGCGATTTTACAAATGGATATGTTAGGTCATAATTTCTTCGTCTTTACAAATTCAGAAACAAATGAAACAAATGTTGTGTATGGTCGTAAAGATGGAAAATATGGTTTAATCGAAACTAAATAATATAATGGAAAACGCAGCTGTCATGGCTGCGTTTTTTTAGATTCTATATACATATGAACAGACCTCTTCCTTACTTTCCTGCAGCCGTGTTTGGCAGATTGTTGTCATACATATAAAACAAGTGTTACAATTGTTAGTATGTTTATACTTTTTTAGTAGGCGAAAGAATTCGATGTTTATACAAAATGAAATTGAGTGTTATAACGACCAACCAGTGAAAAGAATCACGACACTGATGGAAGTTTTATTTTAATAAAAGAGGAGCGTATTCTCATGATCGGTATTTTAAAAAAGGTGTTTGATACAAATGAACGTCAAGTAAAACGTATGCAAAAAACCGTGGATAAAATAGAAGCATTAGCAGATCAAATGTCACCACTGACAGATGAACAGTTAAAAGGAAAGACAGTAGAGTTTAAAGAGCGATTAACAAAAGGTGAAACAGTAGATGATTTGTTACCAGAAGCTTTTGCTGTTGTGCGTGAAGCGGCAACACGTGTACTAGGTATGCGTCCATATCCTGTTCAGTTAATGGGTGGTATTGCCTTGCATGAAGGGAATATCTCTGAGATGAAGACAGGGGAAGGTAAAACGTTAACTTCTACTTTACCAGTATACTTAAATGCTCTTACAGGAAAAGGTGTTCACGTTGTTACTGTCAATGAATATTTAGCACAGCGTGATGCGAGTGAAATGGGACAACTCCATGAGTTCCTTGGTTTAACAGTTGGTATCAATTTAAATCATATGTCACGAGAAGAGAAGCAAGTTGCGTATGCTGCTGATATTACGTACAGCACGAATAATGAGCTTGGATTCGACTACTTACGTGACAACATGGTGCTTTATAAAGAACAGTGTGTACAGCGTTCACTGCACTATGCCATCATCGATGAGGTAGACTCCATTTTAGTCGATGAAGCACGTACACCGTTAATTATTTCTGGACAAGCGCAAAAATCTGCAGAATTATATATTTTTGCGAATGCATTTGTGCGTACGTTAACAAATGAAAAAGAATACACATTTGATGTGAAAACGAAAAATGTTATGTTGACAGAAGAAGGGATCAACAAAGCAGAGAAATCGTTCCACATTGAAAACTTATTTGATTTAAAACATGTAGCGCTTCTTCACCATATTAATCAAGCGCTTCGTGCTCACGTTGTTATGCACCGTGATACAGATTATGTTGTACAAGAAGGCGAAATCGTAATCGTTGACCAATTTACAGGTCGTCTTATGAAAGGTCGCCGCTACAGCGAAGGATTGCATCAAGCGATTGAGGCAAAAGAAGGCGTAGAAATTCAAAATGAAAGTATGACACTTGCGACAATCACATTCCAAAACTATTTCCGTATGTATGAGAAGCTTTCTGGAATGACAGGTACAGCGAAAACAGAAGAAGAAGAATTCCGTAACATCTATAATATGCAGGTTGTTGTGATTCCGACGAATAAGCCGATTATTCGTGACGACCGTGCGGATTTAATTTTTAAAACGATGGAAGGAAAATTTAATGCTGTTGTAAACGATATTGTTGAGCGTCATAAAAAAGGACAACCTGTTCTAGTTGGTACAGTGGCAATTGAAACATCTGAGTTAATTTCGAAGATGTTAACGAGAAAAGGTGTACGTCATAATGTCTTAAATGCGAAAAACCATGCACGCGAGGCAGAAATTGTTGCTGAAGCAGGTTATCAAGGTTCGGTGACGATCGCGACAAACATGGCTGGTCGTGGTACGGATATTAAACTTGCAGAAGGTGTACGTGAAGTCGGCGGTTTAGCAGTTATCGGTACAGAGCGTCATGAAAGCCGACGCATCGATAATCAGCTGCGCGGTCGTTCTGGACGTCAAGGAGATCCGGGTGTGACACAGTTCTACCTATCAATGGAAGATGAACTGATGCGTCGTTTCGGTGCTGATAATATGAAAGCGATGATGGATCGTTTAGGTATGGATGATACACAACCGATCGAAAGTAAAATGGTATCTCGCGCTGTTGAATCTGCACAAAAACGAGTAGAAGGTAATAACTACGATGCACGTAAGCAGCTTCTTCAATACGACGATGTACTTCGTCAGCAGCGTGAAGTGATTTACAAACAGCGTCAAGACGTAATGGAATCAGAAAATCTGCGCGGCATTATTGAAGGAATGATGCATTCTACAGTAGAGCGTACGGTAGCTCTTCATACGCAAGAGGAATTAGAAGAAGAGTGGAACATTGCTGGTCTTGTTGAGTACTTAAATGCAACTCTTCTACAAGACGGTGATGTGAAAGAAGAAGAATTACGCCGCTTAGCGCCAGAAGAAATGATCGATAGCATCTTTGCGAAAGTGAAAGCACGCTACGATGAGAAGGAAGTACAAATGCCGGAAGCACAAATACGTGAATTTGAAAAGGTAGTTGTATTCCGCGTTGTAGATTCGAAATGGATGGATCACATCGATGCAATGGATCACTTACGTGAAGGTATTCATTTACGTGCATACGGTCAAATTGATCCACTTCGCGAATATCAAATGGAAGGCTTTGCGATGTTTGAAGCGATGATTGCTTCTATTGAAGAAGAAATTTCTCGTTACATCATGAAGGCGGAAATCGAACAAAACTTAGAACGTCAAGAAGTGGCACAAGGAGAAGCAGTTCATCCGAAAGATGGCGACGAACTTGCAAAGAAAAAACCAGTCGTAAAAGCTGACCAAACAGGCCGTAACGACTTATGCTCATGCGGCAGCGGGAAAAAATACAAAAACTGCTGTGGAATCGGGAAGTAATAAAGAAAAGCGTATGCGGCTCGTTCAGAATCGCAGGACGTTGGAGCCCGCGACAGAGAGGCGCTTTTTGCCTCGTCCGAGGGGGCGAAACGACCGGAGATTCTAGCCGCAGGAGCTAGACAATAAAGAAAAGCGTATGCGGCTCGTTTAAAGTGTTTTTTCTCATGAATGGAAATTTTTAATAAACATTCATATAATAACAAGAGATGAACTCTCTCTCGCAAAAGCAGAGAGAGTTTGCCTTGTTGCTAGGATAAAGTAGTGAAGGTTTTATTATTCTTTCGTATGAGAGAAGTAATTACATAGAGGTGACAAAAATGGAATTAGTAGAAATTAGGCAAGAACTAGAGAAAATGGCTAAGAGATTAGCGGCGTTTAGGGGGTCTCTTTGACCTCGCTGGAAAAGAAAAGCGAATCGCAGAACTAGAAGAAATTATGATGGGTGCAAGCTTTTGGGATGATCAAAAGAGTGCACAAACAGTTATTAATGAAGCGAATGCTTTAAAAGATATGGTTGGTAAGTTTAACACGCTTAATGAAACGTTTGAAAATCTAGAAGTAACACATGAACTTGTAAAAGAAGAATACGATGAAGAATTACATGCGGAGCTTGAAGCTGAAGTGAAAATTTTATCTACAGATATGAACGAATACGAACTTCAATTATTACTAAATGAAGAACACGACAAGAATAATGCTATTTTAGAGTTACATCCAGGTGCAGGTGGAACAGAATCACAAGATTGGGGTTCTATGCTGCTTCGTATGTATACACGCTGGGCAGAAAAACGCGGCTTTAAAGTAGAAACGTTAGATTATCTTCCTGGTGACGAAGCGGGGATTAAAAGCGTTACGTTATTAATTAAAGGACATAATGCTTACGGTTATTTAAAAGCAGAAAAAGGCGTACATCGTCTTGTACGTATTTCACCATTCGATTCATCTGGCCGTCGTCATACATCGTTCGTATCTTGTGAGGTGGTACCAGAGTTTAACGATGATATTGAAATTGAAATACGTACAGAGGATTTAAAAATAGATACGTACCGTGCAAGTGGTGCGGGTGGACAGCATATTAATACGACTGACTCAGCTGTACGTATTACACATATTCCAACAAATGTTGTCGTAACATGTCAATCTGAGCGTTCACAAATTAAAAACCGTGAGCATGCAATGAAAATGTTGAAGGCGAAACTGTATCAACAAAAGTTAGAAGAACAACAAGCAGAGCTTGATGAAATTCGCGGTGAGCAAAAAGAAATTGGCTGGGGAAGTCAAATTCGTTCATACGTATTCCATCCATATTCTCTTGTAAAAGATCATCGCACAAATACAGAGGTTGGGAATGTGCAAGCCGTTATGGACGGAGAAATTGATGCGTTTATTGATGCATATTTACGTTCCCGTATTTCATAAATAACAAAAAAATGCCAACAGGCGTTGGCACATGCGTGAGAAAATGCGAAGCATACCTTCTATTTAGAGGGTGAGAAAGAGGAGAGAAGTTGCATCACAACTTCTCTTTTTGGTGGGTGTAGTTGTAGCATACAAGTTGTATATTCTTTTGTAAAAAGTAGAAAATAATAAAATGATGCATGTGATAGTACAAAAAATAGAGTGCATTTTGGATTCTTTATACTATATAAATGCAAATTGAAAGAACGACATAAAAATTTAAATGGATGAAGCGGTCAGGACCTTTTCCTGCATAGCGACGATTTATATGTTGAAAAATCGTAATGAAATTATATAGAAAACATTAATTTTATTGCATCCTATCATTTGTTCACGAAATTGAAACAATTGCTATAAGCCTTGAGCCCGCAAGAGATGACCCTCGTTCAGGATAATATTGGGTATGGAGGTAAGTTTTGAAATTACAAGGAAATCATTATAATGGCTATTGAGGGATTAATTAATAGTGGGGAGCGATATAGATGAAGAAGAAATTATTGACGATAGTATTAGGCGCATCGTTAGCCCTTACGGTAGGAGCATGTGGAAAAAAAGAAGAAAGTAAACCTTCTAGCCCTGGTCAAGCAGCTAGTGGTGATAGCGCTGAAAAAGTATTTCAAAAAAGTTGTGCAGGTTGCCACGGTAATGACCTACAAGGATTATCAGGGCCAGAGCTAAAAAAAGTGGGCGGAAAGTATAGCCAAGAAGAAATTGAAAAAATCATCGCGAAAGGTCGCGGTAGTATGCCAGGTGGTGTAATCCAAGGCGAAGATGTGAAAAAAGTATCAGAATGGCTAGCTGAGAAGAAGTAAAAAAGAAAAGCGGAAGCGGCTCGTTCAGAATGGGAGGGGGATGGAGCTCCTGACAGAGAGGCGTATTGTGCCTCGGAGGAAGGCGCGAAGCCACCGAGCATTCTAGCCGCGGGAGCCGACTAACTTAGAATCTCTTCATGAAATGCCAACAAATAAGACCTCTTTGTACGACAGCAGAAGGTCTTATTTGCTTGTGTTATGTTATATATTTCGTACCGTGTAACATAACTGTAACAAACTTGTATCCAAATTTAAAACCGAATAATGGTACAATGTAGGACGAAGTGCCTTTTTGTAGAATTTTGGTGAAAAAGTTTTACATAATTTAGAAGATAAAATAATGAAAAATGTGAAAACGACCGAAGATTTTAGCAATTATAGTTAAACATCGAAGAATAAAAAGTGTCGAAAAAATCATTAGTATTGGGTGATAAATAATGATAACAATGACGAATGTTTATAAGGAGTATCCAAATGGCATGAAAGCCGTGGATGGACTCACAGTAAAAATTAAGCAAGGCGAATTCGTTTATGTAGTAGGACCGAGTGGAGCCGGGAAATCTACATTTATTAAAATGATGTATCGTGAAGAAAAACCAACTACAGGATCTATTAATGTGAATGGTTTAGTAATTGAATCTTTACCAGAGCGTGACGTACCATATTTCCGTCGTCAGCTAGGCGTAATTTTCCAAGATTTCAAGTTACTTCCGAAGTTAAATGTATATGAGAATGTTGCGTTTGCTTTAGAAGTTATCGAAGAAGATCGAGACGTGATTCGTGAGCGCGTTATGGAAGTATTAAAGCTTGTAGGTCTTGAAGATCGTGCTGATGCATTGCCAAGTGAGCTTTCTGGTGGGGAACAACAACGTATTGCAATTGCAAGAGCAATCGTGAATCGTCCGAAAGTTGTAATTGCCGATGAACCAACTGGTAACCTTGATAAGGATACAGCGATGGATATTATGGGTATTTTTAAGCGCATTAATGATCGCGGTACAACGATTGTTATGGCGACGCATAATGCGGATATTGTAAATACAATTCGTCATCGTGTAATTGCAATTGAAGGTGGAAAAATTGTTCGAGACGAGATTGAGGGAGGATACGGATATGAAGACTAAAACCCTTAGTCGCCATTTACGAGAAGGTATCAAAAATTTATCCCGTAACGGATGGATGACATTTGCCTCTGTAAGTGCAGTAACAGTTACATTATTACTTGTAGGTGTCTTTTTAACAGCGATTATGAATATGAACCATGTTGCGACGAAAGTAGAGCAAGATGTAGAAATTCGTGTGCATATTGATCCAGCAGCTAAGAAAGAAGATCAAAAGAAATTAAAAGAGGATATTTCTAAGATTTCGAAAGTCGATTCTGTTAAATATTCTTCTAAAGACGCAGAACTAAAAAAATTGATTAAGAGTTTAGGCGATAGCGGGAAATCATTTGAGCTATTTGAGCAAGATAACCCGTTAAAAGATGTATATGTTGTAAAGGCGACAGAACCAACTGATACAGCTGTTATTGCAAAGAAAATTGCAAAAATGCAATTTGTAAATAAAGTACAATACGGACAAGGTGAAGTAGAAAAATTATTTGATACAGTAAAAACTGGCCGTAATATTGGGATTATCTTAATTGCTGGTCTATTATTCACAGCGATGTTCTTAATCTCTAATACAATTAAAATTACAATCTATGCACGAAGCACTGAAATTGAAATTATGAAACTTGTTGGGGCAACAAACTGGTTTATTCGTTGGCCATTCTTGTTAGAAGGATTATTCCTAGGTGTACTAGGTTCAATCATTCCAATTATTATGATTTTGATTTCATATAATTCGCTTCAATCTGTGTTTAATGAGAAATTTGCAGGAACAATCTTTGAATTACTTCCATATAGCCCGTTCGTTTTCGAGCTATCTGGCTTGTTAATGCTAATCGGTGCATTAATCGGTATGTGGGGAAGCGTTATGTCAATCCGTCGTTTCCTAAAAATTTAAAGTGTAAAAAGTTGCAAACATATTTCGTACAAGCTTATCATATAGTAGAAATAGTTAAAGGCATCGCACAGTGTGTGATGCCTTTTCATACACCATTGTGTGTTCGGAAAGGGGAATTCCGCATTGAAACGTAGAGTTGCGATTATAGGCATGGTTGTAGCGTTTTTCATTGGTGCTGGCGGAATGTTTGCGGGGATGTATTGGTTTGGTGGGTCTAACATCGCGCAATCTATTACAGGGAAAGAGGCCAATGTAAAACAAGCGGATTTGGATAAAATTCGCGAAGCGTATACACTAATTGATTCACGTTATGTTGAGGATGTGAAGGATGACAAGCTAGTGGAAGGAGCTATTCAAGGGATGCTTGCAACGTTGAAAGATCCATACTCTACATACATGGATAAGACCACAGCGAAGCAATTTGAGCAATCGCTTGATCCAGAGCTAGAAGGAATTGGTGCTGAAGTAAATAAAACGGATGAGAAATTGATTATTGTGTCACCAATCAAAGATTCTCCAGCAGAAAAGGCAGGTCTGAAACCGAACGATCAAATTTTAACAGTTGATGGAAATGGTGTGAAAGACTTAACACGCGAGGAAGCAGTCATGAAAATTCGCGGAAAAAAAGGGACGACAGTTACGCTTGAAGTGAAGCGTGCAGGGGTTACTGATCCGTTAACATTTAAAATTAAGCGTGATAAAATTCCAATTTTCACTGTATTTAGTTCTGTGAAGAAAGAGAATGGAAAGGATATTGGATATATACAAATTACATCATTCTCTGACAAAACAGCGAAAGAATTTCAAAATCAGTTGAAAGAGCTTGAAAAGAAAAATATACAAGGTCTTGTCATTGATGTGCGCGGAAATCCAGGCGGCTATTTAAAAAGTGTTGAAGATATTTTAAAAGAGCTTATGACAGACAAAAAACCAATGCTTCAAATAGAACAGCGTAATGGCGAGAAGCAAAAGTTCTACACTTCATTAAAAGAGAGAAAAACGTATCCGATCTCTGTATTAGTTGATAAAGGCAGCGCCTCTGCTTCTGAAATTTTAGCAGGAGCGTTAAAAGAAGGAGAAGGCTATCCTCTTATTGGTGAGAAAACATTTGGAAAAGGTACTGTGCAGCAAGCTGTACCATTTACAGATGGCAGCAATATTAAGCTGACAATGTTTAAATGGTTAACGCCTGAAGGCAATTGGATTCATAAAAAAGGAATTGAGCCGACGGTTGAGGTGAAACAGCCTGATTACTACCATGCAACGCCAATTCAAGTTGAAAAAACGTTGTCTTACAATGATAACGATGAGCAAGTGAAACATGCACAAGAGATGTTAAAGAGTCTTGGATATGAGCCGGGCCGTGGAGATGGCTATTTTAGCAAAGAAACAGAAGCAGCTGTGAAAGCATTCCAAAATGCAAACAGTATGGATGCAACGGGTAAGCTTGATAAAAAGACAGCAGAGACAATCCAAAATAAGGTTGTTGAAAAAATTCGTTCTGGTGAAAACGATCTACAGCTTCAAACAGCACTGAAATTAATGACGAAATAAGAAAAGCTGCCGGGAAACCCCGGCAGCTTTTCTTATATAAATCCATTTTGATTTTTTAACAAATAAGTCGCTGCCATGCAGAATACAACATGCTCGATTCTATGTGCGGCCAAACGCTCTTGTCCATCTAAAAAAGGTTTTTTTTATGTCATTGTTTCAATTTGTATTTATATATACTTTCAATGTTATGTAATGTGTTAAACAAACGTTTGATTAATTGTGATAAGATAAAATGAAACGGATTAAATCTTACATAAAGCAATATGTACGGGAAGAAATAAAATATCTTATAAATGGTGGTGAATCGTTTCGTGGAGAGTTGGTTATTAGAAATTATGAAGGCAATCGTGCGTTGTTTAGCGCATCCTGCTTTGTATGTTTTCTTTATAAGTAGTTTTTTTGTTGGATATTTACGAGTATTACGAGAACGGAAAGATTTTTCTTTTAAGGTGTATGATCTTTGGTATGAACTACGCACATCTGGATTTGCAGGAATTGGTTTAGGACTCATTTTATCATTGATTACAGTTTTAGCAGGGCTTGTTTTCTCACAAGCAAGCGTGATTATAATGGCGATTTGGACGATATCGTTTGCTATTATTGCTCAGTATAGATACTTATCACCTGCATATACGTTAGGAGTTTCCATTGTAGCAGCGATATTATCTTCGAAACTTCCATTCTCTTTCTTACAGCTTCAAGAAGGAGAAGAGAGTAGCGTTGTATCATTAGCGATTTTACTTGGGCTTATGTTAGTTGTAGAAGGTTTACTTATTTCAAAGAATGCGGCGAATTATTCGACGCCGAAATTGCGAAAAGGAAAACGCAGTTTAAATATTGGACTCCATGAATCAAATAGATTATGGTTAGTGCCATTATTCGTTCTTATACCAGGCGATGCTTTAACGCAATTTATATCTTGGTGGCCGGTGGTCTCTGTTGGGTCACAAAAGTTTTCTTTATTTTTAATCCCGTTCTTAGTTGGATTTACGAGAACGATTAAAAGCTTTGAGCCAAAATCAGCGTTGTTATTTACAGGACGCCGCGTATTTGGACTAGCTGCAGTTGTCCTTTTATTAGGAATAGCGAGTTATTGGTTGCATACATTAGCGATTGTAGCTATGGGAGTAGCAATGCTTGGAAGACTGACAATTGCTGTGCAAGAGCGTTTGGAAGATGACCGACGCCCTGCGTACTTTTCTTCTCGTGATAATGGTCTAGTTGTACTAGGCACAATTCCAGGTACAGCCGGAGAGGAACTGGAATTGAAACCAGGGGAAATCATTGTGAAAGTGAACGGAATCGTTCCGACAAATGTAGACGAGTTCTACAATGCACTGCAATTAAGATCAACAGGTGCTTTTTGTAAAATGGAAGTTGTTGATACGAACGGCGAGCTTCGCCTTGTACAACATGCAATTTATGAAGGAGAGCATCATGAACTTGGGATTGTTTTTGTAGAACAAGAACATCAGTGGGATACGGAAGTTGTATGATGTTGTTAAAAGAATAGCATATAAAAATGCATCTAAAGTTAGATGCGTTTTTTTTGTGATTTTTATGGAAGTCGTTATTTAGTAACATATGATCGTTTATTGAAATGTACTTATACATTCTGGTACAGCAAAATAAATTATGCTATGATGTGGACAAACAAAGCATAAAGCTATCTAACGGAGGGATTCATATGCCACATGTTGTATTTCGTGGAGTTACCACTGAACAATTGAAGAGTATAAGCAAACCATTAGTAGAAGAGCTCGCAGAGATTTGTGAGTGTGGTACGGATAATTTTACGTTGGAACTACCGAATTCTACATCTATATTCAACGGAGAAGAAATAGAGGTGTTTCCTCTTATTGAAGTAAAATGGTTTGAACGTGGACAGGAAACTCGTGATCGATTTGCTAAGGCCATTACTACATATTTGATGGATTTTGGACTTCCTGAAGTAGAGGTTGTGTTTACGGTTTTCACAGAATCAGCTTATTATATTAACGGAAAACATTGCGCAAGCTAAGGTTATAAGTTTATATACATAGGAGGAATAGATTATGATCGTTACAACAACTTCTGTTATTCAAGGAAAAGAAATTGAAGAGTATATTGATATTGTAAACGGTGAAGCGATTATGGGAGCAAATATCGTTCGTGATTTATTTGCGTCTGTTCGTGACATTGTCGGCGGTCGTTCTGGTGCTTATGAAAGTAAATTAAAAGAAGCACGTGATATTGCGATGGAAGAAATGAAAAGTCTTGCAGCGCAAAAAGGCGCAAACGCAATTGTTGGTATCGATGTTGATTATGAAGTCGTTCGCGAAGGAATGCTGATGGTAGCTGTAAGCGGAACGGCAGTTAAAGTTCGATAAGAGAATGATTTTGTGAACCCTTTCTCAACTGGAGGAAGGGTTCTTTTTATATGGACTTTAAGTTGTCTTTTCAGCGAAATCGTTTAGACTAATAGAGAGGTGAGAACGAATGAAAGAGAAGGTTTCAAGTACGAAATGGTTCGGACTTGCTGTGCAATCTTTATTGGTACTAGCGGATTATGAGGGTATTTGTCCTAGTGCAATTATGGCTGAAAAGTTAGGGACAAAGCCGCTCTTTTTAAGAAAAATCCTTACTCATTTAGTGAAAGCAGAACTCATTGTAGCGAAAGAAGGACGAGATGGCGGTTATTATTTAGCTAGAGCAGCAAATGAAATTACATTAGTAGAAGTGTATGATGCGATAAGAGCAGATCCGTATTCAAAAGGATTCCTTGATGTAGATGGGAAAGAGTGTTTTTCTCCTTCAACATGTTCAGCGTTATATGAATTAAGAGATGAAATGGAAAGATGGCTTGTAGAGGGGCTGGCAAAGAAAAAGCTAGCTGATTTACTTCCTAAAGAATAAATAAAGTGAAACTTCCATCAGTGGGGGTTTTTCTTTATCCCCACTGATGGAAAGCCCACCCAATCGGGCTCTTACGGGCAGTTATCTCCCACCTATCTTCTTTGCTTTTTCATAATCTCGAGGTGGGAGCTTTACTGCCCTAAAGTAGCGGGATAAAACGGAACTGTAGTTTTCGTTTTATTTTTTACGATTAACTGTTCTTGACAAAAGAACAGTTAGGGGGATATACTGTTCTTAAATTTAGAACAGTTAAAGGGGAGAAAAACCATGTCAGCAAAAAAGTCTGCAGCAGAAGAGTATTTGAATAAAATCCATGAGCTTAATACTCATACGAAAGCTCCAAAAGAAATTAAGGACACAGATTTCTTTACTATTGCTAAGGAGCGCCAATCTGTACGTCATTATGATCCGCATTTTAAAATGGATGAAAAAGATATTCGTGAAATTTTAGAGCTCGCAACTTTAGCTCCGTCATCGTCAAACTTGCAATCATGGAGATTTCTTGTTGTGCAAGATGAAGCAGCGAAAGAAGAGTTATTGCCAATCGCAAACAATCAAAAACAAATTGTCGATGCATCTATTGTCATTGCTGTTTTAGGAGATAAACAGGCCTATAAAAATGCGGAGAAAATTTACGGAGAAGTAGTGAAAAAAGGAAGAATGACAGAGGAAACGAAGAGTTTCTATGTTAATTCGATTGTTGAAAACTACGGGAAATTCTCTAATGAACAAGCTACTCGCGTGGCGATGATTGATGGTGGTTTAGTAGCGATGCAGCTTATGTTAGCGGCAAAAGCAAAAGGTTTTGATACTGTACCAATCGGTGGCTTCCATCCGCAGAAATTTGTAGAAGCTTTCCGTGTTCCGGAAAATCTTGAACCTGTTATGTTAATTTGTGTAGGGAAAGCAGTGCAGGCTGGATTTGAAAAAGTTCGTCTTCCACTTGATGATGTGTTAACTTGGAATAAATTTTAATCGAAAAAACGGGGCTGACTTGGGTCAGCCCTCTTTAGTGTGTCTAATATTGTCGAAGCGCCGATATATCAGAGGACAGCTTTTTTGCATTCTTTAATTTCACGCAGTAATTGCTCGTATTCACTTTCCAGAACAATCACATCATCGTGACGCCCTGGCATCGAAATGCGTCCAATTACTTCTGTTAATTTTGTTTGCAGACGCAGTAGTTCTTGCTCTGCTGGATTGATAGAAGATTGTTCAGTTCGTTTCGTATACTGCTCGTAATTTCCTTGAAAGATCCGCGGTTCGTTCTCATCTAGGTGTAAAATATGATCAGCAATTTTATGAATGAAGGTGCGGTCATGACTAATGAACAACACAGTACCAGGATAATCTTTCAGCATGTGCTCTAGTTCTTCTTGCGTAGCAAGGTCTAAATAGTTTGTCGGTTCATCAAGAAGAAGCAGATTGTAGTCTCCTAAGAATATTTTCGCTAGTGCGACCTTTACACGTTCGCCGCCGCTTAATACGTTTACTCGTTTATAAACATCTTCTCTTCGAAATAAGAGGCGCGCAAGAATTGTTCGTACGAAAGATTCGTCATAACGTGTTTTTTCCGTTACGTTTTGTAAAATGGTTTTGTCGTTTTGTAAAATGGCTAATGTTTGTTCAAAGTAACCAATTTTACAGCTTTTTGAAAGCTGAATTCCTCGTTCCTTTGCTTGAATCAGATGAAATAGCGTTGTTTTTCCACTTCCGTTTTTTCCGAGAATCGCAAGTTTTGCACCTGGAGTTATACTTCCATTTATGTTGTGAAAGAGGGTGCGGCTGCCAATTTTTTTCGTAACTTTATTTAATTGCAGGGCCGTTTTACTATGAATGGGTGCATGGTATTGTATATCAAATTTTGTATGCGCAATTTCTTTTGGTTTTTCTTTCTTTTCTAATTGCTCTAATCTTGTTTCTAGTGCTTTTGCGGCTTTTTGAACGTTACCTTGGCTATAAGCTGCTCCGGATTTGTATAGACAAGATTCATAAGAAGAAAAGCGCGTTGGGATTTTTGTCATACCAGAAGCCCGCTGTTGTCTACTGGCGATTGCCGTTTCTAAGCGCTGTTTTTCTTTCGTATATTTTTCATATTCCGCTTGCTGGTGCTGTCTTTGCAGCTTCTTTTGCTCCCGATAGTTTGTGTAATTTCCTTTATACTCCCGAACGGTACCGTCTTCAATTTCGATTATCTTTGTGCAAATGGCATCTAATAAGGCGCGGTCATGAGAAATTAAAATAATCGCTCCTCTATAAGATTGTAATGCCCGTTCTAGTTGTTCTGTGCCATGCATATCGATATGACTTGTCGGTTCATCAGCAAATAAGATAGCTGCTTCTTGTTCAAGGGCGTGAGCAATTTTTAAACGCCCGCGTTCGCCACCGCTCATATTCGTTGTGATGTGAGAAATTCCCCATTGTCCTTTTGCAAGAGAAGAGGCTGTTTCTAATGTCTCCTCATGGAACTGTGGAATGATGGCGATCGAACCGTAATGAGTAATCGTTCCTTCATCAGATTCGATTTCTTTACTTAATATTTGTAATAGCGTTGATTTCCCGGCGCCGTTTACACCGACGATTCCAATGCGATCGTGCGCATGGATATCAAGCGCTTGTAACGTAAATAAAGTGCGGTCACCAAAGCTTTTTTCAATGTTTCGTGCTGTTAAAATAGTCATAAAAAAACCTCCCTAGTTTCACTAGAGAGGACATATTTCACCCGTAATATGTAAAAAGAGATGCACAAAAAACTGTACATGTATTTTTACATGTTCCTGTCAAAAGAAAGTTATCGACAAAAGGGCATACTAATCCTCTTCTAGTTTTCATCATTTTGTTTCACTATTTGTGATGGATGAATAAAAAGAGAATTAGAACTTCATTGGCCGATGTACCTTCCTTTCATAATTTCACCTTTATTGTATGCATTTGGGTGTATATTTGTCAAATCATTCTATTAATTTTCCTTGAAAATTTGATTATACAGTTTAGCCTTTTCAATTGCTTCTTTATCATTCACAATCTCTCCTGGCGCATTGGCAGATCCAATTATATAACCATCAAAAGAAGCGCCGACAAAGTCAAAAATGTATTGAAACTGTGCGATGAGTGGAAGTGCTTTTAATTTCGGATTGTCGCCGCCGACAATGACAACATATACTTTTTTATCTTGCATCCGCTCTTTAAAGTGAAGGGAAGCATCTCGTAAGCTTTGCGACCAGCGATCGACAACATTTTTCATATATCCGCTCATACCGTACCAATAAAGCGGCGTTGCAAAGACAATGGTATCATGTTCAAGCATCCGCTTAATGATACCTTCGTAATCATCATCAATTGGTTGAAAGCCCTCTGCATCGTGACGCTGATCTGTAATGGGCTTGATAGTATGATTACGTAAATATACTTCTTCAGTTTGGACGCCTTCTAACAACATATGCGTTAATTGTTCTGTATTCCCATTTGGACGTGAACTGCCGTGTAAAACGAACATCGTATATCAATTCCTTTCTTTTAGCAACGTAATGTGTTTTTGTAAATTCGCTTCGATATGAGAAAGTAACGAAATCTGCTTTTTTACTTCCGCAAGCTTATCCTCGTAAAGTGTGATGATACTGCTGCACGGGTTATCGTATAAGTGTGGCTCTACTTCTAAACAGCGCAGCATTCTAGCGGTTTCTTCTAAATTTAGCCCAAGTTGTAAATACATTTGAATAAGCTTTACTTGCTCAATGGTCGTTTCATCAAAATCACGATAGCCATTTGCAAGTCGTTTTGAAGTCAGTAAGCCTTTATCTTCGTAATGCCGTAGTGACCGTTCGCTTACGCCTGTATGTTTCGATAATTCTCCGATGCGCAAATCTATCACTCCTTCATCTCACATTTTAAACCCTGACACTAGTGTAAAGGTCAACGATGTTGATTCGCAAAGTTTTGCACATGATCTAAAAAGACTTGAATCGCTTTAGAAGGAATAAAATATTTTCCCCGTACAATGGAGAAAGGGCGCATGAGCTTTTCGTTTGGCACAGGGATGTGACATACTTCGCCAGCTTGCAACTCTTTACGCACTGTCCAGTCTGATAGAATGGCAATGCCAAGTCCGGCAGCAACGGCTTCTTTTACACTTTGAATGCTGCTAAATGTGAAGTAACGCTTCATTTTTAAATGATGGTCGTGAATAAAACGGTCGCTGTAAGCTCTCGTTCCTGAACCGGTTTCGCGGAGCACCCATACTTGATCTTGTAGCATGTTTGTCTGAATCGGGTTTGTCATCGTCAGAGGATGATTTGGCGGAACGACAAGCTTCATTTCATCCTCCATAAATGATTCTACGTCTACATCTGTGTAGATGACTTGTCCTTCTACTAAGCCAATATCTAGCTGATTCGAGCGAACACCCTGTAATACCTCTTCTGTATTCGAGATAAAGGTATGAACTTCAACGCGTGGATGTTCCTTTGCATAGTTTGCTAATATTTTCGGAAGAAGGTATTCTCCGATTGTAAAACTAGCGCCAATGCGCAGTGTTCCCGTAACGATATTATGAAGTTCATTAATTTCTTGTTTTGCTTCTTCGTACAGTGTCAGCATTTGTTTTGCATGTATGTATAAAATGTTTCCCGCTTCTGTGACTTGGACGTGTTTTGGTGAGCGCTGAATGAGCGTTGTACCAAATTCATTTTCTAAATTGCGAATGTGCATACTTACACCTGGCTGGGAAAGGTTCAACATTTCAGCAGCTCTTGAAAAATGTTTTTGTTCTACGACTGTTACAAAAATTTTTAAAATGTCGGTGTTGATGAGAATCATTCCTTTCGTTTTTTTGTCCAGCTCCGCCTCCGCTTTTCTTTTCATTTTATCATAAGTTTTCTTGATGATTGAGATAGTATATTGATATTAAACTTATGATTAAAATGCTCTTATAATGAAGGTAGAGCGAACATGCATATTACAAGATAGTTATTGGAGTGGTGAAAAGTGAATCAAATGATAGCGTTAAAAAAGGAGAGGGGTTTCGGATTCGCACAGGGCATTGGGATTACGTTACTGATCGCGATTGTTGCAAAATATTTGGCTCAGCTTCCGTTTTTAAGTATTATGGGCCAATTGGTTATTGCTATTCTAATCGGAATGATATGGAGAGCGGCAGTTGGCGTACCGCATCAAGCAATTGCTGGAACGAATTTTGCAAGTAAAAAACTACTGCGTCTCGGGATTATTTTACTCGGTATGCGATTAAATTTAGTTGATATTGCGAAGGCTGGCCCAAAGGTATTGGTCATGGCTGCAATTGTCATTACATTTACGCTTACTGTTGTATATGCGTTAACACGTTTTTGTAAAGTAGAGAAGAAGCTTGGTATTTTAACTGCATGCGGAACGGCGATTTGCGGGGCAGCAGCTGTTATAGCGATTGGTCCACAAGTAAAAGCAAAGGATGAAGAGGTTGCAGTTAGTGCAGCGATCGTTGCGATTTTAGGGACAATTTTCACATTAGCATATACACTGCTGTATCCTGTGCTTAACTTGTCTCCGTATGGATATGGTGTTTTTTCTGGGGCAACATTGCATGAAATTGCTCATGTTATTGCAGCGGCAGCACCTGGTGGCAGTCAGTCGGTTGATATTGCGGTAATTATGAAGTTAACGCGCGTTGCCTTTTTAGTACCTGTGGCACTTTTAATTGGCATATGGTTTCAGCGCGGAGAAGAAACGGGGCAAAAAAAATCTTGGCGTGACATTCCGATTCCGTGGTTTATTTTCGGTTTCTTAGCAGTGAGTGCGTTTCACTCGTTAGGAATTGTACCTGAAAAAATCGCAAGCGATATTGTGGTTGTTGCCTATATGCTTATGGCAATGGCCATGGCTGGACTTGGTTTAAATGTAGAGTTTAAGACATTCCGTAAGCTCGGAACGAAAGCATTTGTTGCAGGATTAATTGGATCGGTATTGCTTTCTGTTCTTGGGTATACGCTTTTGTATGTGCTGCATTTTGTGTAGAGGACTTGCTGAGCAAGTTCTTTTTTTATTGGAAATTTTGTAAAGATATCTTTACTTATTTTGGAAAATATTTATAATAAAAGTAAAGATATCTTTACTTTTTGAAGGTGAATTCTATGAGCGTACAAAACAGAATTAAAGAATTAAGAAAACAAAATCATATTACGCAAGTTGAGATGGCAAAAGCAATGCAAGTGACGCGCCAAACTATTGTTGCGATTGAAAACCATCATTACAATCCGAGCTTGGAGTTGTCACTTAAGATTGCGAAGTATTTTAAGGTGAGTGTGGAGGAGATTTTTACGTTGGAATAGGGGGGGTGTGATGGGGAGTTATAAATCATTATACATAGGGACTTTTTTAGGGTTACTTATAGGAGATATTTTATTATTTATGATGGATTCTTTTATACCGAAGATACCGGTATTACTGAGTAATGTTTTAGCGATGGTATTGGTGATTTTATACGCTTATTACAAAAAGAAAAAGTTTGAACGTGAAGAAATTCCTGAGATTGATGAACGGGTACAAGACAATATAAAGAGATACTTAAATATTTCTTTTATCATGTCATTTATGATTCTCATTTTTTACATTGGTATAAGCAAAGTGGTCGGTAGAGAAACGTTACCGATACAAGAAATGTTTCTTATTTGCTGCGCTTTGATGGCTGGGAGTTTTATTGTTGCAACGGCATTTGGAAAACGAGCGTAAAGAAGAGATCGAGTGTAGCGAGTTACATGTTGAAAAATTATGATGTGTAATGTATGTAATGAATTTAATAGCATCTAAGAGAATGAATAATGACTTTGAGGGAGAAATGGATCATGAAAAGACGGGTCGATGAATACGAATGGCACATAACAGGAAAAGCCTCTAGATACACCTTTATGTTTTACGCAACATGCCTGTTAATTTGGACATTTTACGACATGATAACAAAGGGGAAAACAGGCTGGGAGTTTCCAATTATGGTGACTGGTAGTGCGATTTTTTTCGCCATTTGTGCATGGGAGAAGCGAAAGCTGAAAAATCTTGAAGATGATGAATGAGAATAATTTCGATAAGAGCTGTTTACACAAACTTGGATGTAGACAGTTCTTTTTTTATAAAACCTCTTGAAACTAACGTTACGTCACCTTTTATAATAAAAATGAGAGGGTGATGGAAATGATTTCTATTCAGCAATTAACGAAGGAGACAAGTATTACAGTAAGGACACTTCGGTATTATGATCAGATTGGTTTGTTAGAGCCAAGCGGAAAGACGGAAGGTGGACACCGATTATATAGTGAAGGTGATGTATTGAAGTTGCAGCAGATTTTGTTTTTAAAAGAAATGGGCTTCGCATTAAAAGAAATTACGAATATGTTAGAAACAGAGCGTGTAAATCTCAAAGAGGTTTTGCAAAATCAGTTGTTGTTCGTGCGAGAAGAGCAGCAGAAGTTTTCACATATGGAGAAAATGCTGCAAGCTGTTTTGTATTCTACAGAGTTAGAAGGGGACTTGAATTGGGGGATTATGTTTGAGCTCATGCAGCTTTCACAGCAGTCCCCGCGCATGCGGCAGCAATTTCAGCAACACGTATTTTCACAGGAAGAAGAACACCTGCTTAAAAATTTGCCAAACATGAGTGAACAAAATGAAGAAGTACAAGAGTGGATTCTTTTACTAAAACGAATGCGTCAGTTTATGCAAAGGAAGAAAGCACCAAGTGATGCTGAAGTACAAGGAATTACTGGAATCATTTTAGAGAAATGCCGGGAGATGGCCAACGGTGATGAATCATTTTTAGATAAATTGTGGGAAGTGCGTAAGTCAAAAGAAGAGTCGAAAAGAATGAATATGTATCCGATTGAAGAAGAGCTTCTGCAGTATATGGATGAGGCTTTTGAGTTGTATATAGAGGGAGAGGAGAAAAAATGAATCTACTAACCGAATATCGCTGGGCATTTTTAATTGGTGCTGAAATTGTGTTTTGGAGCGCAGCAATTAGTTTCTTTCTGTTACGATATGCTTTTCAGCTGCGTAAAGCAAGTTTCATTGTAGGGATTGTATTATTGCTGAATGAATTATTTATTTTAACGTTAGGTGTCATTGATTATTATGAAACAGGCGAGTTTTCTCAATTTCAAATTATTATCGTCATCATCTTATTGTATGCTGTTTTTTACGGAAAGAAAGATTTAAGGAAGTTAGATTTACGTATACAACGAATGATTGCAAAGTGGCGGGGAGAAGCATTACCAGTGATAGAGGAACCGGTAGAATTAACGGGCTGGGCACATACGAAGCAGGAATTATTGCATTGGGGACCTCATTTTATTGTATTTGCAGGTGTGCACATTGTGTTTTTCTTTCTGTATGGATTAGTACCTCTTGAAAACATATCAAGCTGGGATGCCGATATATTTTTAAATGAAACTGCGAATCGTGTAAGTAAAGTGTGGAGACTCGTTTTCGGTGTAGATACGCTTATTACTCTCTCTTATGTTATTTTTCCAAAAAAGAAAAAGAACGAGATGTTTTCGCGCTAAGGTAACATCTCGTTTTTTCTTCATTCTTCACGGCAGATACAGAACGTTTCTTGGATAAATATATTCAATCCAGCTTGAGCAGAATTTGTATTTGAGACACTTAAGCTTTTAAAGTTTTCCACATGAAATATTCTTGTACTTTCTGTAATTATAGCAGTAATAGGGTTATGGGGGCTTTTGGTTATAATGGTCACCGCTAAAGGTAAAGGGTCTTCACCTTGTAATGAGGCAGAAGTCAACTGAAGTAATGTTTTATTGTGATTACTAGTAAAATCTTGCAAAACAGGTTGATGGCTAGTGTCTCCTGGTACGAGAACTAGTACTGGTGAGTTTGTTGATCCAATTATGTGATTTTCAACAAAACAGTTAGGAGTATTTGATTCATCTTTAAGAGATTCTTCATTAAATTTGTCATGATGATCAAGCATATTGGGATTAAACCTCTTTTCTTTATTTTTGATACATTGTATTCCTTAAATAGAAAACACGTGTGGACAATGCGTGACGAGCTAGTTGTTCGTTTAAGTTGAAGATTGAGCTATGTGGATTTGACGTATGTCAATATAAAAAGAAGCTGCTGTCCTTAATGGACAACAGCTTCTTTGCTATCCCGCTCTAATAAGCGGTAAATAAAAATGGAAGTTTCACTTTATCCTGCCCAAATAGCCGGTAAGAAGTTAGGCAAGGAAGAGAGACAAACCGTCTGTAAGGGCCCGATTGGTTCAACTAACCATTCAGAGGAAAAGCATTTCTGAATGGAAGTTTCACTTTAAGCAACGTCTTCTTTTTGACCATCTCTCAACGTACTATTTTTATAACCATAGCTGAAATATACAACTAATCCGATAATTAACCAAACGACAAAGCCGATCCATGTTGTTGCTGGAAGTTGTAATGTTAAATATCCGCAGAAGAGAACTGCTAATATCGGAACCAATGGTACGAATGGTACTTTAAAGGCACGCGGCAGGTCTGGTTGTTTTTTGCGTAAGATGATAACACCGATTGATACAACGATGAATGCAAATAATGTACCGATGTTTGTTAATTCTGCTAGCTTGTCTAGTGGAACAAATCCAGAAAAGAAAGCAACCATAGCTGCTGTAATCCAGCTGTTCATGACTGGCGTTTGTGTTTTTTTGTTTACGCGAGAAAACGCTTTTGGCAGTAAGCCATCACGGCTCATTGCGTAAAATAAACGAGTTTGTCCATATAGCATAACAAGTAATACTGTTGTAATCCCAGCAATTGCTCCTAAAGAGATAAGTCCGGCAACCCAATCTTGATGAATATATTGCAAAGCATATGCAACAGGGTTCTTTACATTTAATTGGTTGTAGGGAACGATTCCTGTTAATACTAATGAAACAACAATATATAAGATTGTACAGATTGCTAAGGAAGCGATAATACCAATTGGCATATTGCGCTGTGGATTTTTAACTTCTTCAGCAGCTGTTGATACAGCGTCAAATCCGATATAAGCAAAGAATACAGTTGCTGCTCCAGTTGTTACGCCAGAGAAGCCAAATGGCATGAATGGCGTCCAGTTCTCAGGTTTTACATAGAAAGCACCAACGCCGATGAATAGAAGAACAACAAATATTTTGATAGCTACCATAATGGCATTGAAGCGAGCTGATTTTTTTGCGCCTCTTGTTAATAAAAATGTCATGATGAAAATAATACAAATTGCTGGTACGTCTACGTATGTGCCAGCCGCTGGGTTATAAGCGCTTGTTAAGGCGTGAGGCAACTTAAACCCAAATCCAGATAATAATCCTTGGAAGTATCCAGACCAGCCAGATGCAACGGCTGAAGATGCCAATCCGTATTCTAGAATTAAGTCCCACCCTAAAATCCATGCAATAATTTCTCCAAATGTTGCATAGCTGTAAGTGTAGGCACTACCTGATACCGGTACAGTTGAAGCAAATTCAGAATAACATAATGCCGCAAATACACAGGCTAAGCCGGATAAAATGAACGATAAAATAAGTGCTGGTCCGGCATGCTTTGCTGCTGCAACGCCGGTAAGAACGAAGATTCCTGTTCCGATAATGGCGCCGACTCCTAACATTGTTAAATCAAATGCGCCTAGCTCCTTTTTTAAAGAAGCGCCTTTCTGCTGCGATTGCGCTAGCAGTGCGGAAATTGATTTTTTTCGAAATAGATTCATATAAGCTCCCTCACCCTCTAGTTGTTAAAATATTCTGAACTTTAATTCCGATTTGTCGTATAATGTCGAATCTTTAAACGTATTGTAATATGAAAAATGGGTGTTGTAAATACAAAATTTTTAGAAAATTATACCTATATAAAAAATTAGTTTCTTGTCGAATTGTTTATCGAATACTTGTTCGTTTTTTTGGTTTTTTCATGGGAGTTCGTGGTAAAATGAAAATACAGATTTTTTACGAGGAGGGCGGATTTATTTGGAACATCAATTTGAAATTGTCTCAGAATATTCCCCGCAAGGTGATCAGCCAAAAGCGATAGAGAAGCTGGTAGCGGGGATTAAAAACGGTAAGAAACATCAAGTGTTGCTTGGCGCGACAGGAACGGGTAAAACATTTACGATTTCAAATGTTATTAAAGAAGTGAAAAAGCCAACACTTGTAATGGCTCATAATAAAACGTTAGCAGGACAGTTATACAGTGAGCTGAAAGATTTTTTTCCAAACAATGCAGTTGAATATTTTGTTAGTTACTATGATTATTATCAACCGGAAGCATATGTACCACAAACCGATACATTTATTGAAAAAGACGCAAAAATTAATGATGAAATTGATAAATTGCGTCACTCGGCGACGTCGGCTTTATTTGAACGAGATGATGTGATTATTGTGGCGAGTGTGTCTTGTATTTACGGTTTAGGTTCTCCAGAAGAATATAGTGAGCTCGTTGTCTCTTTACGCGTTGGTATGGAGAAAGATCGCAATCAATTGCTTCGTGAACTTGTTGATGTGCAGTATGGCCGTAATGATATTGACTTCCAGCGCGGGACGTTTCGCGTGCGCGGTGATGTAGTTGAAATCTTCCCGGCATCTCTTGATGAGCATTGTATCCGAATTGAATTTTTCGGTGATGAAATTGATCGCATTAGGGAAGTAAATGCATTAACAGGGGAAGTATTAGCAGAACGTGAGCATGTGGCAATCTTTCCGGCATCTCACTTCGTTACACGCGATGAAAAAATGAAAGTTGCTATTGAAAATATTGAAAAAGAGTTAGAAGAACGCTTAAAAGAATTAAATGATAACGGTAAATTGTTAGAGGCGCAGCGGATCGAGCAGCGGACACGTTACGATTTAGAAATGATGCGTGAGATGGGCTTTTGTTCAGGGATTGAAAACTACTCCCGTCATTTGACGCTCCGTCCGGCTGGTTCAACGCCATATACATTGTTAGATTATTTCCCTAAAGATTTTCTCATCGTAATGGATGAGTCGCATGTATCAGTGCCGCAAGTAAGAGCGATGTACAACGGTGATAAAGCGCGGAAACAAGTGCTTGTTGATCATGGATTCCGTCTGCCATCAGCGCTAGATAACAGACCGCTTAAGTTTGAAGAGTTTGAAGAGAAAACGAATCAAGTTGTGTATGTATCAGCGACGCCGGGGCCATATGAAATTGAACATTCACCAGAAGTGGTGGAACAAATTATTCGTCCGACAGGGCTAGTAGATCCGAAAATTGACGTAAGGCCAATTGAAGGACAAATTGATGATTTACTAGGAGAAATCCAAGATCGAATTGCGAAAAATGAGCGTGTATTAATTACGACATTAACGAAGAAAATGTCAGAGGATTTAACAGATTATTTGAAAGATGTTGGGATTAAAGTAAACTATCTTCATTCTGAAATTAAAACGTTAGAGCGGATTGAAATTATTCGTGATCTTCGCCTTGGTAAGTTCGATGTACTTGTCGGTATTAACTTACTTCGTGAAGGGCTTGATATTCCTGAAGTATCGCTCGTAGCGATATTAGATGCAGATAAAGAAGGATTTCTTCGTTCAGAGCGCTCGCTTATTCAGACGATTGGCCGTGCAGCTCGTAACGCAAACGGTCATGTTGTAATGTATGCCGACCGAATTACAAAATCGATGGAAATTGCAATGGAAGAAACGAAGCGTCGTCGTCAAATTCAAGAAGCATATAATGAAAAGCACGGCATTATACCGAAAACGATTCAAAAAGAGGTGCGCGATGTAATTCGGGCAACGATGGCTGCGGAGGATACCGAAACATATGAAGTGCCGTCACTAGCTTCTAAGAAAATGACGAAAAAAGAACGAGAAAATGTAATTGCAAAAATGGAAGCGGAAATGAAAGAAGCTGCAAAAGCGCTTGATTTTGAGCGGGCAGCTGAGCTTCGCGATCTATTATTAGAATTAAAAGCAGAAGGGTGAAGGTAATGGGTAAAGATTTTATCGTTGTAAAGGGTGCGAGAGCTCACAACTTAAAAAATATAGATGTCACCATTCCAAGAAATCAGCTTGTTGTTGTAACGGGGTTATCCGGTTCAGGGAAATCGTCGTTAGCATTTGATACGATTTATGCAGAA
>Ga0102589_1001145_pt1 | contig 39184 bp, 40 predicted proteins | sample AraplaMF_Col_mLB_FD_76858 | JGI IMG/M metagenome (GOLD analysis project Ga0102589, IMG submission 76858) | Arabidopsis root microbial communities from the University of North Carolina, USA - plate scrape MF_Col_mLB | ecosystem: Host-associated > Plants > Roots > Endosphere | place: USA...
CGAGAAGCTGCGCCCGCATGCGCAGGTCGGTTTCGAACAGCGCGGTCCGCGCGAACAGGGCCGCGATTCGAAGTTCGGCCGCGACCGCGATTCGCGTTTCGAGCGCGACAGCGGTCCGCGTGCGCCGCGTCATGAATCGCCGCGCCATGAGCCCCGCCAGGATCGTGGCGAACGCTTCGAGCGTCCGCAGCGCACCGAGACGCCGTACGCCCCGCAGGAACGGTACGAGCGGCCGGCGATCGAGCGGCCGCAGCAGGATCGTCCGCGCAACGAGCGCTCGTTCAACGCCGCCGAATCGATGTTCGACGACGAGGCGCCGCGCCATGACCATCGCGAGCCGCGCGAACATCGCGAGCCGCGTGAAGCGCGTGAGCCGGAAGTCGGCATGGAGACCTTCCGCATCGAGGTCGGCCACCAGCACGGCGTGAAGCCGGGCAACATCGTCGGCGCGATCGCCAACGAGGCCGAGTTGGAAAGCCGTTACATCGGCCGCATCGACATCCGCGACGACCACAGCCTGATCGACCTGCCCGAAGGCATGCCGCGCGAGGTCATGGACCACCTCAAGCGCGTGCGCGTCGCCGGCCAGCAACTGCGCATCAGCCGCGCCGATGAAGTGGGCAACCACGGCAGCCAGCGTCCGCATGGCCGCCATGCGCGCGAGTTCGACGGCGACCGCCGCCCGCCGCGCGGTCCGCGCCCGCAGGGTTCGGGACCGCGGAAGCCGGGCGGGTTCCGGCGCTGAGGTCGAGGGGAAGGGAGCCGATATCGGCTCCCTTCGCATATGGGCCTGCGTGATGGCAGCGGCGGAATCGCTCCTGCTCGCACCCATATCGCCGTCCAGTGAAAGCTGGGACCCATCTTGATGCTCGCGGTGCGCGGGAAGCAGATTTGCGCGAGCGGGATTGCCGCGGCCGAGGCCGAAGCCGCCCTCGCCCACCGTCATCCCGGCGAAGGCCGGGATCCAGGCTGATCGACTGTCAGTTACAAAACTCGTCATTCCAGCGAAAGCTGGAACCCATCTTGATGCTCGCGGTGAGCGCGAAAGCAAGAGTCAAAATGGGTTCCAGCTTTCGCTGGAATGACGGTGACTATGGGACATAGAGGTAGCCAGCCTGGATCCCGGCCTTCGCCGGGATGACGGTCTCGGGGGATGACGGTCTCGGGGGGATGACGGTGTCGCGGGATGTCATCATCACCGCCCACCGTCGATCCCGGACACCCAGCGCCGATGCACCTGATCCTCCTCAGCGCCCTGTGCAGCGTCCTCGTTTCGGTGGTGCTCAAGCTCGCGACGCGGGCCAAGCTCGACGTCGGCCAACTGGTGACCTGGAACTACCTCGCTGCCAGCGCGCTGTGCGCGTGGCTTCTGCGTCCGCCGCTGGACAGCCTCACGCATCAAGATACGCCGTGGGTCGCGCTGCTCGGACTCGCGGCCGTGCTGCCGTCCCTGTTCCTCGTGCTCGGCGCATCGGTGCGCGCGGCGGGCATCGTTCGCACCGACGTGGCGCAGCGGTTGTCCCTGCTGCTGTCGCTGCTGGCGGCCTTCACGCTGTTCGGCGAACGTGCGGACGGATTGCGGTTGCTCGGCCTCGCGCTGGGTTTGGTCGCGGTCGCGGGGATCGTCACACGCCCCGAGGCAGAGCCCCGCGGAAGCGAACAACGCAGCTGGCTGCTCCTGCTCATCGTATGGGTCGGCTTCGCGCTGGTGGATGTGCTGCTCAAGCGCATCGCGCTGGCGGGCACGCCGTCGATGGCCGCGTTGCAGGCCGCGTTCGCCATCGCCTTCGTTTTGATGCTCGGCGCGCAGCTCGTGCGTCACCTGCGCGGCCGCACGCGGCTGGCGTGGCGCAACGTGGTTGGCGGTCTGCTGCTGGGACTGCTCAATTTCGGCAACATCGTTTTCTACGTCCGCGCGCACCAGGCGCTGCCGGACAGTCCATCGGTCGTGTTCGCGGCGATGAACATCGGCGTGGTCGTGCTGGGAACGCTCGTCGGCGTGGTGGCGTTCGGCGAGAAAACCAGCCGCTGGAACCGGCTGGCGATCGTGCTGGCACTGGTCGCCATCGCGCTCATCGCGCTCGCGCCGCGCGCGTAGCGGGCGCGGATTTGGCATAGTCGTGCGTCCCGCCACGCGCTTCGCTCCGCCATGCCCCGCCTGCTCGTTTTCCAGCATGTCGCCGCCGAACCGCTGGGCACGCTCGACCGGTTGATCCGTCGGCGCGGCCATCGCATCCGTTTCGCGAACTTCGAACGGCAACCCGACTTCGAACCGAACGTGGACCGGTATCGCGGGCTGGTCGTGCTCGGCGGGCCCATGAACGTCGAGGACCAGGCGCGGCGCCCGCACCTGAAGACCGAACTGCGCGCGATCGAACACATGCTCGAACAGGGCAAGCCGGTGCTCGGCATCTGCCTGGGCGCGCAGCTGCTGGCGCATGTGCTCGGCGCGTCGGTGCGGCGGCACGAGGCACCGGAGATCGGCTGGTACCGGCTCGACACCACGCAGGCCGGCCGCGAGGATGCGGTGCTGTCGCCGCTGGGGGAGTCCTCGCCGGTGTTCCAATGGCATCGCTACAGTTTCGAAGTGCCGCGCGAGGCGACGCACCTGGCGAGCACCGCCGGCTGCGAGCAGCAGGCCTTCCGCTATGGCGAGAACGCGTACGGATTCCAGTTCCACCTGGAGATGGACCAGGCGCTGATCGAACGCTGGCTGCGCAATCCGGCCTATCGCGAGGAACTGGCGGAACTGCGCGGGCTGGACCCCGCGCGCGCCGATGCGGACGCGATCCTCCGCGCCACGCACGAACACATCGCCGGCATGCAATCGCGCGCGGACGAGGTGTTCAATCGTTTCCTCGACCTGGTGGGCCGGCCGCAGCGGCGGATCACGCTGCCTTCGCGCGAGTGGGTCTGAACTGCCGCGCGAGCTTGGTGTGAAAGCTCTAGAGCCCGGCGCGAAGGTGACCGGACCCAGCCCACTCCATTCGAGGGAACCCGCATGGCGAAGTTCAAGAAGGCGGCCGGCAAGACCACGGCGTCCGGCGCGCGCCCCCGCAAGAAGGCCAACGCCCAGGACGCGCAGCAGCAGGCCGACCAGCTCTCGCGGTCCCTGAGCGAATCGGCGCAGCAGATCTGGCTTGCCGGCGTGGGCGCGTTCTCGCGCGCGCAGGCCGAAGGCACCAAGCTGTTCGATGCGCTGATCAAGGAAGGCATGACGCTGGAGCAGACCGCGCGTCGCTTCGCGGGCGGCCAGGCGGACACGGTGCGCGACGCCGTGGGTTCGCGCGTGGGCCAGGCGAAGGAACGCGCCGCCGATACCTGGGATCGCCTGGAAAAGGTGTTCGAGGACCGCGTGCAGCGCTCACTGGTGAAGCTGGGCGTGCCCGGCCGCGACGATCTCAACGAGCTCAGCCGCCGCGTGGACGCGCTCACCAACGAACTGCGCCGCCAAGGCGGTTCGCCCGCGCCGCGCAAGGCGGGCGCACGCAAGAAGGCGGCCAGCAAGCAGGCCACGCAGGCACCGGCCGCGCGCAAGTCGCCTCGCAAGGCGACCCGCTCGCGTTCGAACGCTTCCTGACGCAATCGCATCACGCATTACCGCCCGGCGCTCGCCGGGCGTCCCGACAAGCCCGCCAGTCCGCGTTCTCCGTATGCTCCCCTCCCCTTACGGTTTCGGACTGGCGGGCTTTCTTTCGCCCGGATCCGGCCGGCTGGCGTGATCGACGCCACGCGGGAAGCCATGTCGCTGTCGTATAGTCGCCAGCCTCCGACATCTCCGGGTCGTACATGCTGGCTGGTTTTTCCCTGACGATCGCGCTCCTGATCACCCTGCTGCTGGGCGCCGCCGCGACGGTGTGGTTGTGGCTGGTGCGGCGACGGCAGGGCGAGACGATCGCCGGCATCGAAGCCCTGGCCGGCATGCGCTGGCGCGAGTTCTCGCGACTGGTGGTTGAGGCGCTGCAGACGCAGGGCTTCGAGGCCGAGTCGATCGAACAGACCCTCGAACGCGGACCTCAGGCCGAACTGCGCCTGCGTCGCGAGGACCAGACCTGGCTGCTCGCCTGCAAGCTGGCCGGCGCGCGTGCGCGTCTTGGCGTTGCGAGCGTCCGCGAGTTGGCCGATGCCGTGCGCTTCAACGCCGCGGCTGGCGGCATCCTCGCCACGCCGGCGCGCATCGACGCGAACGCCCGCAAGGCGGCCGACGGGTTGGAGCTGTTCGATGGCGATGCGCTGTGGTCGCTGGTCGGCCCGATGCTGCCCACGTCGCTGCGCGATGACCTCAGCCTCAACGTCCGCCGCCGCAGTGTTCGCGAAACGATGCTGGCGTGGATCGGCGCCTTGATGGTCGGCGTACTGGTGGCGTTCGTCGCGGCGAATCCGCGCGAAGACGCCGCATCGGCACCGCCCGTCGCAGCGCCCGCCCCTGCAGCCGCACCGGCGCCGTCGGCACCGCCAGCGCATGCGCCGAACGTGCCGGCAACCGATCCCGCGCTCGCCGCGCCGGCCGATCCGAACCGCGACCAGTTCGAACGCGGCGAAGTGATCCATGCGATTTCCGCGCTGCCGTGGGTCGAACGCGTGCTGTGGTCGACCAGCTCCACGCTGGTGGTCCAGCAGCGCGAGGATGTCGACCAGCAGCAGGTGCAGGAAGTCTGCGGCGTGCTGGCGCGTTACGACGCGTTGCGCGCTTCCCGCCTCCAGCTGCAGCCGCCGGCGGGAAGCGACCGGAAGATCCGCTTCCTGCAGTGCCGGGCGTACTAAACACGCATTGGCCTTTGTAGCCCGGGTAAGCGAAGCGCACCGCGCCCCGGGCAAGTCAGCCCCCATCGCGATGAACGCGCCGCAGCGCGTTGCACCGTGAACGTGTAGCGTTCTTTATGACCGGTCTCCGCTCACCCCGGCTACGCGGCTACAAGCGCAGCGCTAGCGGATGTACCCGGACAAGCTCGTCCGCGGCGCCTTAAGGATTCGCGCGACGTCTCCGCCAAGGGCGTTCGCCATCTCACGCGGTGTCTTTCCGAATTCGGATCGGATATCGGCGTCTGCTCCGGCGATCAGCAGCGCTTCGACCACCGTCGGCAATGCCCGCTCGACCGCGACATGCAAGGGCGTTTCCCCCATGTCGCCGATCGCGTTCGGATCGGCGCCGGCTTCAATCAGCGCCTTCGCACCACCGGTGTTCTTCCGCCCGATCAGGACATGAAGCGGCGTATCTCCGTCGTAACCGCGGCAATCCATGGTGACGCGCCGACGCCCCATGCCCGCCGGGAACAGCGTCCCAGACGTCGACTGGAGCAACTCGTCGATTGAGGTCGAAGCGCGCACGACTACCAGTGCACGCCCCGCATCAACGCCGCGAACGCGATCTGCTCGCTGCTCGGCGCGACCTCGCCCCTCAACGCCTGCTTGTCGCCGCGCGCGGCCGCCGAATCGGGGAACAGCTCGAACGCCGTGCTCATGATCACTTCGTACGCCTTCGGCGCCAGCGCGTTGATGACAGAGGCGAAGATGCCCAGGCGCGTGGCGATGCGGCTGGGACGCTCGATGATGCCCTTGACCACCAGGTCCGCCGCTTCGTCCGGCGTGAGCGTAGGCACGCTGTCGTACATCTTGGTCGGCGCGATCATCGGCGTCTTCACCAGCGGCATGTTGATCGTGGTGAAGCTGATGCCCTTGCCCGACAGCTCGCCCTGCGCGCAGCGGCTCCACGCGTCCAGCGCGGCCTTCGACGCGACATAGGCGGAAAAACGCGGCGAATTGGCCAGCACGCCAATCGAGCTGATGTTGATGATGTGGCCCTTCCGGCGCTGCGTCATGTTCGGCATGAAGCCCATGATCAGGCGCAGGCTGCCGAAGTAGTTCAGCTGCATCGTGCGCTCGAAGTCGTGGAAGCGGTCGTAGCTCAGCTCGATCGAACGGCGGATCGAGCGTCCCGCGTTGTTGACCAGCACGTCGCAGCGGCCGTGTTCTTCCAGCACCGTCTTGACCAGGCGGTCGCAGTCGGCCATGTCGGCCAGGTCCGCGGTGTAGGCGAAGACCTTGCCGCCTGCGGCGCTCATCGCGTCGCGGGCCTTGAACAGTTCTTCCTCGCCGCGCGCGACGATGATCGTGATCGCGCCCGCTTCGGCCACGCGCTGCGCGGTCGCCAGGCCAATGCCGGACGAGCCGCCGGTGATCACCACGACCTTGTTGCGCACCTTGCCCTTCAGGCTGCGGTCGACGAACAGGTCCGGATCCAGGTGGCGTTCCCAGTAATCCCACAGCCGCCATGCATAGCTCTCCAGCGCCGGCACGTGGATGCCACTGCCCTTGAGCGCACGTTCGGCTTCGCGATTATCGAATCGCGTGGGATAGGTGAGGAACTTCATCACCTGCTTGGGAATCTTGAAATCCCGCAGCAGCATGCCGATGAAGCGCCGCACCGGCGGCAGGTTCGCGACGGCGCCGCGCACACTGCCCGGGATGAAGGCGAACATGCGCGCATCCAGGCGCATGGTCATTTCCGGCGAATGGCCGGCGCGCGCGAAGGTATTGAGCACTTCGCCCACGCGCAGCGGATCGGAATCGGTGAGGTGGAAGCAGTGGCCGTCCAGGCGCGGCTTGTGCGCGATGTGGTCCATCGCGTCGACCACGAAATCCACCGGCACGATATTGATGCGCCCGCCTTCCAGACCGAGCATCGGCATCCACGGCGGCAGCATCTGGCGCAATTTCTTGAGGAAGGTGAAGAAGAAATACGGGCCGTCGATCTTGTCCATCTCGCCGGTCTGCGAATGGCCGACGACCATGCCGGGGCGATAGATGCGCCACTTCACCCGGGTTTCGCGGCGCACCAGCCCTTCCGAATCGTGCTTGGTGCGAAGGTAGGGGTCGTCGAGGCCTTCGGCTTCGCTGAACATGTCCTCGCGGAACACGCCGGGATACAGGCCGGCGGCGGCGATCGAGCTGGTGTGGTGGAACACGCCGACCTTCAGTGCCGCGGCCAGGTCCAGCGCGTGGCGCGTGCCTTCGACATTCGCGGCGTATTGCGCTTCGGGCTTGGCGGTGAGGTCGTAGATCGCGGCCAGGTGGAAGAAGTGCTTCACCTTGCCGGCCAACGCGCGCAGTTGCGCGGCCGAAACGCCGCACTTGTCCTGCGTCATGTCGCCCTCGACCGGGACCACGCGCTTCATGTCCCAGCCCATCTTCTTGCCGATGGCCTCGAGCTTCTTGCGCGAGTCCTTGCGCACCAGTACGTAGATCGTGCCCTTGCGCTGGCGAAGGAGCCGATCGACCAGGAAGCGGCCGATGAAACCCGTGGCACCGGTGACGAAGTAGCTCATTGCCCTTTCTCCGACCTTGGATGGCCGCCGCGCGGCGCCTGCCGCCTACGTTGCCAGAGGGCCCGCCCCGTCACAATTCCCCTGCGTATTGACCACCGCGAGGGTGCGTGAGGTAATTCCGGCCTCGATACGCTTCGGGGCGCCGCCATGACCGACCTGCAGTCCGCTTTCGAACAAGCCGCCAAGGACGTCCAGTCCCTGCCCGAGCGCCCCGACAACGAAACGCTGCTGCGCCTTTACGCGCTCTACAAGCAGGGTTCCGAAGGCGACGTCACCGGCGCCAAGCCGGGCTTCTTCGACTTCGTCGGCACCGCCAAGTACGAGGCGTGGGCGAAGCTCAAGGGCACCGCCAGCGACGAGGCCAAGCAGAAGTACGTCGACCTGGTGAAGAAACTGCGCGCCTGACGCGCGCCGCCTCCCGCCCACCACGACCGATGGCGAAACAGACCCGCCAGCGCATCCTCGACAGCGCATTGACGATGTTCAATGCGCTGGGCGAACCCAATGTCACCACGAACCACATCGCCGACGAGCTGGAGATCAGCCCGGGCAACCTGTACTACCACTTCCGCAACAAGGACGACATCATCGAGCAGCTGTTCGCGCGCTTCGAGGAGCGCATGGACGCCGCGCTCGCCGCGCCGCAGGGTCGGTTGCCGGGATTGGAGGACATCTGGCTGCAGTTGCACCTGGTGTTCGAATGCATCTGGGATTACCGCTTCCTGCATCGCGACCTGGTGGAAATCCTCAGCCGCAACCGTCGCCTGCGCTTGCGCTTCGCGCGCATCCTGCGGCGCGCCAACGAGCAGGCGCATACGGTGATGCGCGGGCTGGTGCAGGCAGGGATCATGCGTGCTTCGAAGGACGAACTCGCGGCGACGGCGACGAACGTGCTGGTCATCGCCACGTTCTGGTTGAACTATGCCGCGGCACGCGGCGACAAGGACGAACACGCCGCGATCCGCGATGGCATCGTGCAGGTGATGATGCTGCTGGCGCCGTTCCTGCGCGACGCGGAACGGGTGCATCTCAATACGCTGACGCGGGCATACCTGGACTGAGCGATCAGCCCCTCAGCGCCTGAGCCGCACCCGCGCGCGACGCGCAATCACCGCCGCCAGCCCCAGCCCCGCCAGCCAGACATGGCGCAGGGTGGTCCGCCGGATGTTCCGGGGACGGGTCTGGTAGGCCATCGACTCCTCCTTCGCGGCGGCTCGGCCGTCATTGCCCCGACTGTCGCGTTCGGGAACCGAGCAAACATCCTAGCCCGCCCTCTTGCCAGTGCGGGGCCGCAGGCGGGATGCTGCGCCATCGACCGCACGAGGGACCGCCGATGGCCGCGAAGTCCAGTTGGGCCGCCTTTCCGCACGACGCAAAGGGCTTCGCCTACGCGGGCGACGCGCTGAAGAAAGCCTGGCCGAAGCTGCATGCCGGCGACGCCGAACCCTACCCCGATGCAAAACGCGCCGCCGCCCTGCTGGCGGCCGCGGGAAAGGCGGCACCGAAGGGCGTGGATGCCGAATCGCTGGCATCGGAACTCCAGGATGCCTGGCGCGCCTTCCACCGTGGCGACTTCAAGGCGGCGTACGACGCGGGTGTCGCACTGGGACCGGTCGGTGCGTCCGTGGCCGTCAAGGCACTGGGCATCCACGCGACCTACCTGGTCGACGATGATGCCGAGCGGCTAAAGCGATTCGAACAGGCCGCGAAGCTCGCCGAATCGGCGACGAAGGCGCTGCCGGACGAGGCCAACAGCCACTATCGCCACGCGTTCGCGCTCGGCCGCTACAGCCAGGGGCTGAGCATCGCGAAGGCACTGAAGGCCGGCATCGCCGGAAAGGTGCGCGGCGCGCTGGAGGCCACGCTGGACCTCGCGCCCAAACACGCCGAAGCGCACACGGCGATGGCGCTCTACCACGCGGAAATCATCGGCAAGGTCGGCGCCATGATCGGCGGCCTCACCTATGGCGCCAAATCCGCCGAAGCCGAAAAACACATCGCGATGGCGCTGAAACTCACGCCCGATTCCCCCATCGCCCACATCGAGCACGGCAACGTGCTGATGCTGCTGCACGGCGACAAGAAGGAAGACGCTGCGGCCGGCGAATACGAGAAGGCGGCCAAACTGAAGCCGCTGGACGCGATGGAAGCGCTGGATGCCGCGTATGCGGCATCGCAGCTGGAGTGAGGCGCGGCCTGTGGATCAGAGCTCCGGGTGCAGCATCCCGAGGTAACCACGCTCGCGTGCGACGCGCGCCAGCGCCGGCAGCGTGCGGGCGCCGAGCTTCACCATCAGGCTGGTGCGGTGGCGGTAAAGCGTCTTCACGCTGATGCCGAGGTCGGCGGCGATCGCCTTCGGAGGAAGCTCCGACAGCAGGCCGCGCAGCGTTTCAAGTTCGCGCGGGGTCAGGCCGAAATCGCGCGGCCGCTCGACCGCCTGCCCGACGTCGCTGCTCAGCGCCACGTCGCCCTTCATCACGCGGTCGATGACCGACACGAGTTCGGCGATGGCCGCCGTCTTGGTGACGTAGCCATGGGCACCTTCATCCAGCGCACGCAGGACCACGCCCGGGTCGCTGTGCATGCTGACGACGACACGCCGCACGTTGGGCAGCTTGCTCCCCAGCGTGCGCAGCAGCACAAGGCCGCCGTCGGCGGTGGCCAGGCTGAGGTCGATCACCGCCACATCGATGGGACGGATGCGGACGATCTCCAGCGCGTGGGCGGCGTCGGCGGCTTCGGCGACCACTTCATAGCGGCCGGTGTTGTGGAAAAGGCGTTTGAAGCCTTCCCGGACGATAGCGTGGTCGTCCACGAGGAGTGTGCGGATCATTGGGCGAGTTTCCATCGCCGACAAGGGAACGCGTAAGCGGAATATTCTGATAGTTGGGAGGAAGAGTCTCGGTCCGTTTACGTACAGGGGCCGCCAGACTTCGGGGTGTTGCCAACCTCCCGCCCCTTTGCGCTATACTGCGCGCCCGATTACGGGGCGGTTAGCTCAGCGGTAGAGCACTGCTTTCACACGGCAGGGGTCACAAGTTCGAAACTTGTACCGCCCACCAGTTCCAGGCAAAGGCCGGCGAAAGCCGGCCTTCTGCTTTTCCGGCCCGGCGGCTTTTCTCTCCAGCGACCCGGAGGTCCAGATGAACGGAACGCGGCTGTACCACAACCCGCGTTGCTCCAAATCCCGCGGTACGCTCGAACTGCTGCGCGAGCTCGGAATCGAGCCCGAAATCGTGACTTATCTCGATACGCCGCCCTCCCCGGCCGAACTGCGCACCCTGCTCGACATGCTGGGCCTGCGCGCGCGCGATCTGATCCGGACCGGCGAGGAAGAGTACGGCGCGCTCGGCCTGGCCGATGAATCGCTGCCGGAGTCGGCGTTGATCGCCGCGATGCACATGCATCCGCGCCTGATCGAACGCCCGATCTTCGTGCATGGCGGACGCGCCGTGATCGGACGCCCGCCCGAACGCGTCCTCGAATTGCTGGCCTGATCCGGCCCGCTCGCGGCGTCTTTACAGTCGCGCGTCGACTTCGTCGCGCGGATACAGGCTCTTGATGTCGTAAAGCAGCGAGTGCGCCTTGCCGTAAGCGCGCGCGCCGGCGGCGCCCAGCGCCCGGAATTCATCGTGCGCCACGGCCAGTACCACTGCATCGTAGGCGCCGCGTTCCGGCTCGCCCACCAGTTCGATTCCGTAGGCCGCACGCGCTTCGTCGGCGTCCGCCCATGGATCGTGGATGTCCACCCTGGCCCGGTACTCGCCGAACTTCTGGGCAAGCTCCGCCACGCGCGTATTGCGAAGGTCCGCGCAGTTTTCCTTGAACGTGAGCCCGAGAATCAGGATGCGCGAACCGGCCACCGCGATATCGCGCTGGATCATCAGCTTCACGACATCGGTCGCGACGTGCTCGCCCATCGCATCGTTGATGCGGCGGCACGCGAGCAGGATGTCGGGGTAATACCCGGCCGCCTGCGCTTTCTGGATCAGGTAGTACGGATCCACGCCTATACAGTGCCCGCCGACCAGGCCCGGGCGGAACGGCAGGAAGTTCCACTTCGTCCCTGCCGCCTCCAGCACCTCGGTCGTATCGATGCCCAGGCGCTGGAAGATCAGCGCAAACTCGTTGACCAGCGCGATGTTCGCGTCGCGCTGCGTGTTCTCGATGACCTTGGACGCCTCGGCCACGCGGATGCTCGACGCTTTGTGCGTCCCGGCCTTGATGATGCTGCGGTAAAGCGCATCGACGAACTCCGCGGTTTCCGGCGTCGAGCCCGACGTCACCTTTGGAATATCGACCAGCTTGCGCTGCTTGTCGCCCGGATTGATGCGTTCGGGGCTGTAGCCGACGAAGAAATCCTGATTGAACGTGAGGCCCGAGACGCGTTCGAGTTCGGGGACGCAGATTTCCTCTGTCGCCCCGGGATACACGGTGGACTCGTAGATCACCGTATCGCCTTTCTTCAACACCCCACCGATGGTGCGGCTGGCTTCGATCAAGGGGCGGAAGTCGGGGCGCTTGTGTTCGTCCACGGGGGTGGGGACGGTGACGATGAAGACGTTGCAGGTGCGAAGTTGCGCCGCATCGCTGGTGAATTCGAGCTTCCGCGCCGAAGCGATGTCGGCGGCGCTGGTTTCACCGTTGGCGTCCACGCCTCCGCTCAATCCTGCGACCCGGGAAACATCGACGTCGAATCCGATCGTGGCGTGATGTCGGGCGAACTCGACCGCCAAGGGCAAGCCCACATAGCCAAGTCCGACGACTGCGATCCGGCACGCTTCGAGATGCATTCCTCCAACCTCTCATGATCATGCCGCCAGCCCATCGCGGACCGCGGCCATCATAGCGGTGGTGGAAGGCAGGCACTAGCCGCCCCTTCTCCTGCAGATCCAGGCGAGCCCTGCGCCAACCATCCCAGCCAGTGCATCCATCACAGACGGGGTGCGGGGAGGTATCCAGGTCTGTGCGACTTCGATAAAGACCGCCAAGCCCGTGCAGACGCTGAAGAACGGCCCCCGACGTATGTCCTGACAATGAAAAATCAGGCCCAGGCCAAAGCAAAAGAAGCCAAGGACATGCTCGAACTTGTCCTGTCCGGCGAACAACTGCGGGAAACGCTGCGAACGCAGTCCCGCGAACAGCAGCACCGCGGTGGGCAGAACGAAGATCGTCGCTCGAAAGACTGCTCGCGGCCTCTTCTCGTGGGTTGGAGCACGAGCACCGTGCCCAGACTCATCAGTCACTGCGGACTCCGATCTCTTCGGATCAAGATAATCGCGTCGACCAAACGGCGATACGCCGTCCTCGGGAGGAAACATCGGAGGAGCTGACGCAATGTCAAGGCAGCCGGCACGCCGCCCCTGACCCAACCATTCAAAATATCGAACAATGCGACGACGGGCCGCTCGCCGGCCATGAAGTACGCAAGCACGTTGGCGCGATATCCGAGCACGGGTCTCTCATTGATCGCGTCAACGACGTAGCTCCAGATCTCGGTACGTCCGGTGAAGGTCAGGTCTCGGCCGAACATTGTCGCTACCGACTCCATGCGCCCGCAAGCCAAGAGCGCCGTCACTCCTATCGAAATCAGGAGCGCACTGAGGACCATCGCGCGTCCTGCCGGCGCAAGCTTGGGAACGCAACGCATAGCTGCGTAGACGCCTAGCGCAAAGATGAGGGCTATGAGGGACGTTGCGGATTGCGAGATAACTATAGCAAGTGCGGACGATAGAATCGCGACTATCGAAATCCACCTTCTATCAAGACGGACATGGCAGGAGAACAACAATGAGAACTACTAAAGCAACTACGGAAGCAACCAGTATTGGCGATGCGCTAGAACCGACAATCAGTTTGTTTCTTACAGCAACGATAAGCACCGCAATTGCTGCTGATATCAGCAACATTCCGGGCAGGCCCGATTCAGCGGCCACCTCGATGAGGTCGTTATGCGCGTGTAGTGCGTAGACCTCCAGCATTTTCCCAAGAGGCTCGAAAGGCGCGTACATGTAACGAAACGAGCCCGGCCCGCTACCCCATGGGAAGTACGCCTTCGTCGCCTCCCATCCATAGGTCAGGTACTGCCAGCGCAGATCCTTGAGCGGATCCTGCTGGAGGCGTGAGCTGAGGCCGTTCCAGGCGTAGATTGAGACCGCGCTCGCTCCTGCGAGCACCGCGAACGCCGCCCCAAGGATCTTTCGCCCACCGCGCCTCCGCGTCGCCAACAGCCCAGTCAGCGCAGCAGCACAGGCCAGTACGAACCCCGTGCGCGAGAAGCTGAGGCCCGCCGCAAGCAGAAACATGATCGCGCCGCAGTACCAGGTTGCGGCCTCGGCAGGCTTCCCTTTTCCGTTCTGGGCGGCCAGTGCGAGCGAGATCGGCACGAGCATCGCCATCAGACTGGCAAAGTGATTTCGGTTCGCGAATGTACCGATCGCGCCTATCGCATGGTGATACTCGTACGGACGCAACGGCGATAGCGTTCCGGCTGCTGCCTGGGCGTAACCAAGCAGCGCCATTGCACACCCGGCCACGACGACGAGCTTCATCAGGCGAAGCCTGGAACGGGATGGCAGCGTGCTGAGTAGCGAGCACAACGCAGAAAACACGACCAGCGCCACAAGCGATCGGACCGTACCCCAGACATCCAGCGTCGCAGGCAACCAGGAAGGCACTGCAGCGGCCATCCGCAAATCAGCGAGCGCTCCCGACCGCATTGGGAGCATGGCGAACGCGCCAGCCGGTAGAGGGACGAGCTGAACCAAGTGCCAGGCGACAGCGGCGACTAGAACCAGCATGAACGAGCGTTGCAGCAATGGCGTTCTCCGCCACGACCAGCGGGCGCAGGCAAACACGACGACAGGGAGCGCGGCGAGGACGACGACCGCATCGCCGATTCCGCGAGATCCACCACCAAACGCCAGCGCCACGAGAAGCAGCGCACCCGCCACCCTCTCTGCCAATCGATCGCCAATGACCACGGTTCTGGGCGCCTCCCCGAAATGAAAACGCCCGACGTCATCAGACACCGGGCGATGCTTCGTGATGTTGCGAATCAGGGGCTCGACGGACGTGCACGTTCGGCATTGTGGTGACCATTGCCACCGGCGGCCGCAGCGACTGCGATCGCACCTACGCCTGCGGCCACGCCGACGCCGGCCGAGATGCCTGCGCCTGCACTGGCACCCGCACCCGATACGCCCTTCGCAGCCTTCGACGCCTTTGCGGCCTTCGAGGTCTTGGCGGTGTTCGACCCATTGCCCGGCGAGGCGTCGGATCCGCTGGACGGGTTCGCCCCCTTCGAGGTGCCGGAGTTCTTCGCGCTGTTTGCCTTCGCATTTCCAGAGCCGCTGGACTGCTGCGCATTGCCGCAGTCGTGCTGACCCTGACACTTCGGGTGGTTCTTGTTATCCGAGTTGCCCCGCGTCGATGACTGCGCTGCTGCATTTCCGATTACGCACACCATCATCAGGCATGCAATCCACTTCTTCATTGGGTGACTCCGCTGGTTGGAGACGCGATTATCCCAACTGAAACGGACAATCACTGAAGAGAATTTCTTATCTCGACATCGTCAAGGCGAAGCGCACCTGAAACCTGGGTATCCGCGAGGGACCGCACGCGCAGCGACAGCCAGATGCGTTGCTGAGGACAATTCTGCGGAACCTCGAACGATCCGCTTGTGTGCTTCCACGCGTTCTGCGTTCCGTCCGCCAGTTCGAGCCGCGTCAGTTCGTCTCCCGGCATGCATGCCACCTGCATCGTGAACGGTCTGGGTGCATTCGTGCGATCATCGAACGCGACGCTCAACATGTACCGCCCAGGCGCAAGCGCGAGCCGCTGCGCGGGTGCACGCAAACTCATCGCACGGCCGTTGAAATCGATGCGCAGCGATTGCTGTCCCGAGGCGGCATTACTCTGCTCGATCGACATGTCCACGCCAGTACCTGGATCCCATGACCAGGCGAATTCCCCCGCGATGGGCCGTATCTCTTCGAAGCCGCCGTCGAACACGTTGCCGGCTAGCGCACGTTCGCCCGTAGGCAATGTCGCCAGCCACGCGATCCGAGCCTCGCTTGCGCGTCCTGCACGCGACAATGCGTCGATGAGTGCGGAGCGTTCCGTCGGCGAAAGCGGCCTGCGTCGGGAAAGGTCTTCGATGAAGGCCGCGGCGTTCGCGGGGTCCATTGAGGGTGTTCGCAGTGCTGCGACCATGCGTCCCGCCCACGGCGGCTGATTCGCGACGACGTCGACGACCGCCGCCCTCAGGCGCCCATCGCCTAGTTCTGGTGCAAGCGCTTCCAGGAGGGGCGTCGCCAAGCTCGGGGCGACGCGAAGGATCGCATCGAGATGCCGTCCGCCCTCTTCCACGTCGCCGCGTTTGAAGGCTGCATCCATGAGGAACGCATGCGCTTGCCAGTCGCGTGGATCGCGCCGGATGGCGATCCGGTACAGCGTGTCCGCCCGCACGCTTTCGCCGTGTCGGGCCGCTCCTTGTCCGAGGACGCGGAAGGCGTTTCCATCGATCGGACGGTATCGAAGCGCCTGGCGTGCCCGTGCCTGCATCGCAGGCGTGTCGCCGCCCAGGTTCCCGTCAGCGAGAATCCGATCGGGGCCAAGCGGCGGCCCGTACTCCGCGTCGACGCATAGCAGCGACCATCCGCACCATGCCAGCAGCAATGCCGTCGCCGAGCCGACTATCAGCCGGATCGGCGAGACCGGTATCGAAGGCCGCTTACTTTGCCTTCGGCGCATGCTGGCCGTATCCATAGCCGTAATGCTCATCGCCGTTTTCGGGTTCGAAGCGAGTGAGGACCGCGCCGATCAGTCGCGCATGCGCGAACTGCAGGCGACGGATCGCGGCCTGCAACGCGTCGATGCGGGTCGCCTGCGCCGCGACGACAAGCATCGTCGCTTCGGCATGATTGGCCAACAACGGTGCGTCGGCCAGACCGAGGACCGGCGGGCCATCCAGCACGATCACATCGAAGCGCTCCCGCAATTGGGTCAGCAGCTTCGGCAGCGCATCGCCGCCGAGCAGTTCCGGCGGGTTCGGCGGCAGGGGACCGGAGGTCATCACGCTGAGCGCGCCATTCCGGTACGACTGCACCGCCTCTTCGACGTCGCATGCGCCTGACAGCAGGCTGGACAGGCCCTTGGCCGCAGAAAGTCCGGTGCTCTTGTGGACCGACGCGCCACGCAGGTCGGCATCGACAAGCAATACACGCTTCCCGAGCTGCGCGATGTTCTGCGCAAGCTCCAGTGCACTGGTGCTCTTGCCTTCCGAAGGTCCGGCCGAAGTGATCAGCAACGTACCGGGCAACCCATGGGTCGTGGCGAACTGCAGCGCGGTTCGTACCGAACGATACGATTCCGAGAACGAGGACCGGAGATCCGAGGCCGCCTGCATCGGCGTCTCACCTTCGCCCAGACGCGGAACCGCGCCGAGTACCGCAAGTCCGGCGGCCGCTTCCAGTGCCTGGGGATCGCGCACCGTGTTGTCGAGGTAATGCACGACGAATACCACGAGCACGCCAAGAAGCACGCCAAGCACCAGCCCGATCGCAATGTTGAGCAGCTTGCGTGGCGAGCTCGCTTTCGTCGGCGGCGTCGCCACATCGATGACGGAAACATTGTTCGCGCCGATGCCACCGGCGACACCGATTTCCTTGTAGCGCTGCAACAGTCCGTCGTAGAGCTGGCGATTCTTCTCCGCCTCGCGCTTGAGGATGTTGTACTGGATCGAGCGGCCCTGCAGGTTCAACACGTCGCCTTTCAACGTGGCGATGCGCGATTTGAGCAGGTTCTCCTGCGCAAGCGCGGCCTCGTAGTCGATGCGTACCGCCTGGCGGATGTTCGATACTTCCGAGCGGATCTGCCGGTTCGCTTCGGCGATCTGCTGTTGCAGCTGCAGCATGTTCGGATAGTCGGGTTTGAAGGTGGCCAGCGAATTCTGGTAAGTCGCCTCCATGCCCGCCTTTTGCTCGCGAAGCTTCTGGATCAGCGGATTGGCAACCACCTGCGGCAGCGCCGTGCCGTCGCCCGTGCTGGCTCCGCGCCATAACGCTTCTGCTTTCATCCGCGCGCCCTGGGCAGCAGCCAGTGCGGTGTTGAGGTCGCCCAGGCTCTGCGCATCAAGGGAAGGCTTGTCGTCGCTGACCGAGACAATCTGCTCCTGCTCGGAGAACGCCACGACCTGCCGCTCGGAATCCTCCAACCGATCCTTCAGTTGCGCCAGGCGCTCCTCCAGGTACTTTTTCGCATACGAAGATGCCTGGAAGCGGCGCTCAAGGTTGCTTGCGATGAATCCCGTCGCATAGGCGTTCGCTACCTTCGCCGCGACCTGCGGGTCGGACGAATCAAAGTTGACGCGCACCAGACGCGAGTTACGCACCGGCTCGATTCCAAGGGATTCAAGGACCGGATCGACGAGGGCCTCTTCGCGAAGCTGCCTGCGCTCGCTCTCGGGCACCGCCTTTCCATTGGCGCGGCTCTCCGCATCCTTGTCCGCACCTTCCACGTACTTCGCGTAGGTCGGATCGGCAACGAGCCTGAGGTCTTCGATCACGCGCCGGGCAAGGGAACGGCTTTTCAACAGCTCGTACTGCGTCTGGTAGAAGTCACGATCGAGCGGTGACTCGGCAGGTTCGACTCCCTGGAACGAGACCACCTTCATGGTGTCGCGTTCGATCTGAAGGGTGGTGCCGGCACGGTAGATGGGCGTGGCCAGCAAGGTGAACACCAGCGCCGCGAACACCGTCGCCAGTGCGGTGCCCACCAGAAGTCGCCAGCGACGACGCAGGATGTTCCAGTACTCGAGCAGGTCGATCTGATCGTTGTCCTGCGCTTCGGCTCCGATGGAATCGGTCATTGCGTTCACTGGTATGCCCTCCACACCGCAACGAAGGGCGCCAGCTGGACCAGCGTCTTCAAGGTCACCTTTCCAGTGGACGTATCCACCACGATCAGGTCGTCTCCATAGATTTCCGGATCTGGATCCTCGCCATCGTTGATGGCCGCCACGTCGAAGCGTGCGTACTTACGCTCGCCATCGATCGTGCGGAATACCAGCACGTTGTGCAGGCTCCCGACTTCGTTGAAGCCTTCGGCCAGCGCGATGGATTGCAACAACGTGAGTCGTGAACTCATCGGATAGATGCCCGGCTTCTTCACCGCCCCGCTCACGGTCACGCGCTGACTGGAGAACTCCTTCACGAAAACGCTGACCTGCGGGTTCTGCAGGTAACGCCCGCGGTAGCGTGTCGCGATCTCCTGTTCGGCGTCGCCCACGGTCAGGCCCGCAACGTCGACTCCTCCAATCAACGGCAGCGAGACCTGCCCTGCGTTGTTCACGCGTACTTCGCGATTGAGGTCAGCGACCTGGAACACGGTCACCGCGAGCAGGTCGCTCGGGCCGATGCGGTACTCGCTGCGTCCCAACGCCTCGGTGACAGGATCGGCTTCGGGGAAGGACGACGCTTCCTCGGCTGCACTGTGCGTGGCACAGGCGGACAGGAGGAGCAGGCAGGCCACGAGGCCTGCGCGGAAAAAATAACTGAACACCCGACACCCGAACTGATAAATGCAGCCGGGTATTATCGGGCGCGCATTCGATGCACCGCGCTTGCAGATCGCAAGATTCTTTCCTAGGAACGGGACTTGCGGCCGAACAGCCGCGAGAGCACTCCACCGTCGGATCTCATCGAAAGCGCCCCTTTGAACGACGGGGCGAGCGGGAGCTCTTCCGGCGATTTGTCGTTGACAATGCCTGCAGGGCGCGTCAACACCATGTGCGTCGCTTCTTCCCTTCCAACAAGTCTTTCCGCTGCTTCGCGTGCTTCCATCAGTAGTGGCGGACGCCGACGCGGATGATGCGCGTCCGTGGCGAGAATCATGCACAGACCCTCGCCTACGAATCTTTCCGCTGCAGTGCGTGGACGCGAGCCGAAGCGCCCCGTCAGCGAGCCGGCCGTGATCTGCATCCACGCACCGCGTGCAGCGAGTCGTGTGAACACGTCGAAATGCGCGTCGATCCAGCTCAGCCGTTCGGGATGCGTGATCACCGGCACGACGCCCTGCGCCATCAATTCGAACACCGCTTCCTCGAAGCGAGGTGGCGCTGCATGGTGTGGCGGCTCCAGCAAGAGATAGCGCGAGCCTGCGAGCGTCGCGATGCGTCCGTCGCGGATGCCAGCGTCCAGATGCGGCGCGAGATGGACGTCGGCGCCTTCCACCAACGTGAGCGCAATTTCATTCTTTGCCAGTTCATGGCGAAATCGTGCGATCGCGCCCCGAATGCCGGCGGCGGTGTTGTCGTACACGCCCGGATAGATATGCGGCGTGCACGCGACGGTCGTGATGCCATCGGCCACAGCCATGCGCGCCATTTCGAGTGCGGTCTCAAGATCGACGGGGCCGTCGTCGATGGCGGGAAGAAGATGGCAGTGGAGGTCGTACATCGCGCGGGCCCTGAAGGTGGGCTGGAGTCTAGCGATGCATCCACGCTGCGATCTGCGGCCCGCGAGAAAGTATCAAGCGCACGGGGAGCGCAATCGCGTCATTCGCGATGGTAGATCGTCAGCTCGTCGCCCGTCGCGATCACCAGGCTGCGCCCCGAGAACGAGAAGCCGCACGCGTGGATTTCCGGATGGCTTTCGATGCGCGTGAATCGCGCATCATCATCTTCATGGCACACGAACAGTGCGCTCGCCGGCGGAACCAGCAGCACGTCCTGCGTCGGCCATTCCAGCGTCACCAGCTCCAGCGACCAGCCATCCGTCGTGGCGCGCGGCAGGCCGCCGCCCTTTGGCCCTGCGATGGCGATATCGACATGTTCGAGCGGCCCGATGCCCCTTGCCTGCAACAGATGCTGCGGCCGCGCTTCCTGCTGCGTGCCGCTCTTGCGCGCGATCGTTTCGCCGCTTGCGCAATCGATGACGCCGAGACTGTCGCGCGAGATGACCAGCAGCAGTTCGCTGTCGCGATCGAATCCGATCGCTTCCAGCTGCGGAACCGCGAATACGCCAGACACGCGCCACGGCGACGACGGTGAAGTCAGCGGCGTGGTGCGGATCTGTCGCCGGATGGGGCCGAGATAGCGCGCAGCCGATTCGAGCTCTGCACGACGGCGGCGGGTACGAAGGAGTGTGAGCATCGGTCACGCATGCTCGGCACGCCGGAGAGGAGCGCCGTCATCGATCAGAGGGACCGCCTGGACAGGTTCCGGCGGCGCGGGTACGCAGACGGTGGATCCGTTCGCGATGGGGAAATAGTAGGAACCGACGCCCCGCGGGGCCATGGGAATAGTCCGATTCGAAGTCGGACAAACCTGATGCGCTCGGGATGGTGCCCGGACCCGGGATCGAACCGGGACGGCCGCGAGGCCGGCGGATTTTAAGTCCGCTGCGTCTACCTGTTCCGCCATCCGGGCCGGAGCGCGTGCGTAGCTTACGCGACGAGGGTGCGCCCGCAGGACATGCGCGGCGGTCGGCCAAAAGAAAAAGCCCGACCTTTCGGCCGGGCTCGTCTTTCTGGAGGCCTCGAGCGGAATCGAACCGCTCTAAACGGATTTGCAATCCGGTGCATAACCAATCTGCCACGAGGCCGTGACTTCAAAACCACTCTACAGCAGACCCTGGCGCTTTGCAGTCGGCTGCATGACGACTCTGCCACCAGACCGGTGGCCACGAATCCAGTGCACCGGATTCTTCCACATTCCGGGGCCGTTCACGCGCCGGGGCCTGAAACGACAAGGCCCCGAGAACGGGGCCTTGTCTGAAACTGGAGCGGGAAACGAGACTCGAACTCGCGACCCCGACCTTGGCAAGGTCGTGCTCTACCAACTGAGCTATTCCCGCTGAAGAACCGACATTTTAGGCATGAAATGAAAAGTGTCAACTCCCTTTTCACTTCGTGGGAAATCCTGCCGAGGGACTTCCCGAACCACCGACCTGGCTGCCATCTCCCGGTCGAACCGTCGAACGCGTGTGCGTTCGCGATCTGCATATTCTCTATGAACGCGCGTCTTCGCGCAATACCGGCCACGCTGCTCGAAGGTAGGCAAAACCCGACCACAGCGTCAGCAATGCAGCAGCGGCCAGCAACCATTCACCCATCACGAACACGTTCAAGCCGAACAACGGTTCCTGATACAGCAGGCACACCAGCGCCACCATCTGCACGATCGTCTTGATCTTGCCGATCGTCGCGACCTTCACCGTGGCGCGCTGGCCGAGTTCGGCCATCCACTCGCGCAGCGCGGAAACCGCGATTTCGCGGCCGATGATCACCGCCGCCCACAACGCCATCCACACCGTCGGATGCTTCTGCACGGTGAGCAGCAGCGCGATGGCGACCATCAGCTTGTCCGCGACCGGATCCAGGAACGCACCGAACGTCGAGAACTGGTTGTAGCGGCGCGCGATCCAGCCATCGAGCCAGTCGGTGATCGATGCGAACGCGAAGATGAAAGCGGCCGCGAAGTTCGTCCACTTGTAGGGAAGGTAGAAGACCAGCACCAGCACCGGGATCAACATGATCCGCAGCAGGGTCAGCATGGTGGGTACGGTCAACTTCATCCTTCGCTCCGCGCATTACCGGTCGTGTCCGGCGTGTCCGCCGGGGTGGATCGCTCGACGGGCTTTTCGGGCACGTCCAGTCCATGAAGGGTCGCATAGATGCGCTCGGCGAGCGCGTCGTTGATGCCGTCCACGCGTGCGATCTCCTCGATTCCGGCAGCCTTGAGCCCGCCCAGCCCGCCGAAATGCCGCAACAGATTAGCGCGGCGGCGCGGGCCGATGCCGGCGATGTCCTCCAGCCGGCTGGTATTGCGCGCCTTCTGGCGGCGCCCACGGTGGCCGGTGATCGCAAAACGGTGCGCTTCGTCGCGGACCTGCTGCACCAGCTGGAGGGCCGGCGACTCGGCGCCAGGCCGCACTGTCCGTCCGTCGGGAAGCAGCAGTTCCTCTTCGCCCGGGCGACGCTCGGGGCCCTTGGCCACGCCGACCAGCGCGACGCCTTCGACACCCAGCTCGTTCAGCACCGCCCTCGCCTGCGCGACCTGGCCCGCGCCACCGTCGATCAGGAGGACGTCCGGCGTCACCCCGCCCTCCTCCACCGCACGGCGGAAGCGGCGTTCTATCGCCTGATGCATCGCGGCGTAATCGTCGCCCGGTTCGATGCCGGCGATGTTGAAGCGACGGTACTGTCCGCGGACCGGCCCCTGTGCATCGAACACCACGCAGGAGGCCACGGTCGCCTCGCCCATCGTGTGGCTGATGTCGAAGCATTCGATGCGCGAGGGCAAGGCGTCCATCGCGAGCAGTTCGCGCAGTCCTTCCGCGCGCGCGTGCTGCGCGGCATGGCTGGTGCGTTCGGCCGCGAGCGCCAGCTCCGCGTTGCGACGCGCGAGATCGACGTAGCCCGCGCGTTCGGCGCGCACGTTCGACTTGATCTGCACGCGTCGTTCCGACGTGCTCGACAACGCGTGTTCGATCAGCTCGCGATCGGGAATGTCGCGATCGAGCACGATTTCGCGCGGCGGCGTCTGTTCGCCGTAGTACTGCGACACGAACGCGGCGAGCACTTCCTCGGCGTTCTCGCTGCCGTTGGTCTTCGGGAAAAACGCGCGCGTGCCGAGGTTGCGGCCGTCGCGGAATGCCAGCAGCAGCACGCATGCGGTGACGCCATGCATCGCGATCGCGAGCACGTCCAGGTCTGCCGCGCGGCCATCGACGTACTGCCGCGCCTGCAGGCTGCGGATCGACTGCACGAGATCGCGCAAACGCGCGGCTTCCTCGAAATCGAGCCGGACGCTCGCCGCTTCCATCGACTTCACCAGTTCATCGCTGAGTTCGTCGCTGCGGCCTTCGAGGAACAGCCCGGAACGGCGCACGCTCTCGGCGTAATCGCGCGCACCGACCAGGCCGACGCACGGCGCGCTGCAACGTCCGATCTGGTGTTGCAGGCACGGCCGCGAACGATTGCGGAAAACGCTGTCCTCGCAACTGCGCAACTTGAACAGCTTGTGCATCAGGTTGAGCGTGTCGCGCACGGCGCCAACGCTCGCGTACGGGCCGAAATAACGGCCGGGGACCGCGCGCGGCCCGCGATGCATCGCGATGCGCGGCCACGCTTCCTGCGTCATCAACACGTACGGATAGCTCTTGTCGTCGCGAAGCAGCACGTTGTAACGCGGCTTGAGCGACTTGATCAGCTGGTTTTCCAGGATCAGCGCTTCGGCCTCGGTGCGCGTCACCGTGACTTCCATGCGCGCGGTCTGCGCCAGCATCGCCATGATGCGGGCCGACTTGGGCGTTGCGTTGAAATAGCTGGAAACGCGGTTCTTCAGCGCGCCGGCCTTGCCGACGTAGAGCACGGCATCGTCCGCCGCGATCATCCGGTAAACGCCGGGCGCGGTGCTCAGATGCTTGACGAAGGCCTTTCCGTCGAAGGCCGGTGCGGCGGCCAGGCTCATGAATGCGCGGGGCCTGCAACGCCACCACTGGCGCAGGCGCTTTGCGCCCGGCACGTGGCCGCGGCGCGGGACGGAGCGGTGGCGGGGTGTGCGGTCATGAACATCGGCATCAGGGATGGGGCCGATTATGCGTCAGGGCAAGGCGACGGACCGTTCGCAACCTGTCCCGTGCCTTGGTTCTCCGCGCGCGTTCAGCCCAGGCGCGCGGGGTATTCGCGGCGCAGGCGCGCGATCGCCCCATCCGCGGCGCGATCGAGCAGCTGGTAGACGTGCTCGAACTGCGATGCCCCGCCGGTGTACGGGTCCGGGATTTCGCCCTCGTCCTCCACGCCTGCCCAGTCCAGCAACAGCGCGATGCGCGCGTGCGCATCGGCGGGGGCGCGCGCCCTCACGTCGCGCAGGTTGGCGCGATCGGCGCAGAGCAGCCAGTCGAAACGGCGGTAATCCGATGCGGCCAACTGCCGGGCGCGCAGGCCGCCGATGTCGACGCCGTGGCTGGCGGCGTTGGCGATCGCCCGCCGATCTGGCGGCTCGCCGACGTGCCAGTCGCCGGTGCCGGCCGAATCCAGTTCCACGCGGCCGGCCAGCGTCGACGACGCGATGCGCGCACGCAGCACGCCCTCGGCCACGGGCGAGCGGCAGATGTTCCCCAGGCAGACGACCAGCAGGCGGACGGGCTCAGCCATGGCCGGCGGCGATCCAGGCTTCCGCGCGGGCGAGGTCTTCCGGCGTGTCCACGCCGGGCGGGAACGGCTCGGGCGTGACGCCCACGGCGATGCGATGGCCCGCTTCGAGCACGCGCAACTGCTCCAGCGACTCGATGCGCTCCAGCCGCCCGGGCGGCAGCGCCGCAAAGCGCTGCAGGAAGCCGGCTCGATAGCCGTAGATGCCTATGTGGCGCAACCACGGGCCGCCGTCGGGCATGCGGCTGCGATCCTGAGCGAAGGCATCGCGCGGCCACGGAATCGGCGCGCGGCTGAAATACAGCGCGTGTCCGTCCTCGGCGCGCACGAGCTTCACCGCGTTGGGATCGAACAGGGTTTCCACGTCCGTCACGGTCGCGGCGAGCGTCGCCATTTCCGCGTCGCCCGCACGCATGAGCTCGGCCACAGCGCGGATGCCCGCCGCCGGCGCGAAGGGCTCATCGCCCTGCAGGTTCACCACGATGGTCTCGTCGCTCCAGCCGGCGATGCGGGCGCATTCGGCGAGGCGGTCGGTGCCGGAGGCATGATCGGCCGAAGTCATCGCCACGCGCACTCCGGCGCCTTCCAGCGCGGTGGCGATGCGGTCGTCGTCGGTGGCGATCCAGACCTCGCGCGCCCCCGCCGCCAGCGCGCGGCGTGCGACGTGCAGCACCATCGGTTCTCCGGCCAGCAGGCGCAGCGGCTTGCCCGGCAGGCGGCTGGCGGCGTAGCGGGCCGGAATGGCGACGACGAAATCGGGCGCGGCGGTGCTCATGTGGTCTTCGCTCCTGAAGCGCGGCCTTCGCGGTACTGGCGTGCCTTCGCGCCCACGCGGTCGAGCAGGCTCACCCAGAACGCTTCCGGCAATTCCGCGCGGATCGGCACGGAGAAGAAGCGCTCGTCGGCGAACGCGGCGCACTTCACCGCGTCCTTCTCGGTCATCAGGACGGGCAGTTCGCGGCTGCCGAATTCGAAGTCGCTGGCCTGGTACTGGTGATGGTCGGAAAACGCGTGCGGCACGACGGCGATGCCGAAATCGCGCAATGTGGCGAAGAAGCGTTCCGGATCGCCGATGCCGGCGACCGCGTGCACGCGCTGGCCGGAAAACGAACCGACCTTGCGCGGACGTCCGCCGAGCATGGGATCCGCCGCGTCGGCGACCAGGCGCATCGCCCATTCGCCGAAGCCCGTGTCGGCGCCGCCGGTACCGACGTTCACGACGCGGAAATCGCAGTCCTGCGCGCGTTCGGGCAATTCGCGCAGCGGACCGGCGGGCAGCAACCGGCCGTTGCCGTAGCGACGGCGGCCGTCGACGACTTCGATCTCGATGTCGCGTGCCAGCCGGTAGTGCTGGAGGCCATCGTCGCAGATGACGATGTCGCAACCGGCCTGCGCCAATGCCTTGGCGGCGGCCGCGCGATCCCTGTCCACGCGCACGGGGGCGCCGGTGCGCTGGGCGATGAGGACCGGTTCGTCGCCGCCCTGCGTGGGATCGCTCTTGGTATCGACCCAGCGCGCGGTGCCGGCATCCTCACGTCCGTAACCGCGACTGGCGACGCCGGGATTCCAGCCGTCCGCACGCAGCCGTTCGACCAGCGCGATCGTCAGCGGCGTCTTGCCGGCACCGCCGGCCGTGAGATTCCCGACCACCAGCACCGGCACGCCGGGATGGCTGCGTTTGAGCCAGCCCTTGCGATACGCGCCGCGACGCAGCCCGCTGAGCGCGCCGTACACGCCCGACAGCAGGCGCGAGCCGAACGGAACCGGCAGGTCGCCATACCAGTACGCCGGGGGATTCACCGGGCCCTTGCTCACCGTGCCTTCCTCATGGAGCCCTGGCTCATTGGAACATGCTCATCGAGCCTGCCTTCCACAACCCACTTTCTCATTCGACCTCGCGGAACTGCATGCGATGCAGGTGCGCGTACAGCCCACCCAACGCGAGCAGCTGCGAATGCGTGCCACGCTCGACGATGCGGCCCTGGTCGAGCACCAGCACCTGGTCGGCGTGCTCGATCGTCGAAAGACGATGCGCGATGACCAGCGTGGTGCGGTTGGGCATCAGCGTATCCAGCGCTTCCTGCACGAGGCGTTCGGATTCGGTGTCCAGCGCGGCGGTGGCTTCGTCGAGGATCAGGATCGGCGCGTCCTTCAGCATCGCGCGCGCGATCGCCAGGCGCTGCCGCTGCCCGCCGGACAACTTGCCGCCCTTCGCGCCGATGTCGGTCTGCAGGCCATCGGGCAGGCGTTCGACGAACTCCATCGCGTTGGCGCCACGCACGGCGCGATCGAGCGCCGCGGCATCGGCCGACTGCATTTCGCCGAACGCGACATTCGCCGCGATGGTGCCGTCGAACAGCATCACCTGCTGGCCTACGAGTGCGACCTGACGGCGCAGGTCGGCGAGGCGGTAATCCTGCAGCGGGTGGCCGTCGAGCAGGATCTGCCCCGACTCGGTGTCGTAGAAACGCGGGATCAGCTTGATCAGCGTGGACTTGCCGCTGCCGGAGCGGCCGACGATCGCGGTGACCGTGCCCGGCCGCGCTTCGAAGGTGATGTCCGACAACGCCGGTTCGGCCTGCCCCGGATAACGCGCCGTGACATGGCGGAATTCGAGCAGGCCCTGCGCGCGGTCGAGCGGGCGCGTGCCGGTGTCGACTTCATCCGGCGTGTCGATCACGTCGAACAGGCGCTCGGCCGACGCGACGCCACGCTGCAACATGCCCTGCACGTTGGTGAGCTGCTTCAGGGCGGGGATCACGGCCAGCATCGAGACCATCAGGCTGACGAAATCGCCGGCAGTCAGACGCCCCTGCGCCGCCTCGCGACCGGCGAAGAAGAGCAGCAGCGCAAGGCCAATCGCGCCCATGAGCTGCACCATCGCGGACGAAATGCTGCGCGTGGATTCGACCTTCAGGCTCAGGCGCAGATGGTGGTTCGCCTGACCCGTGTAGCGCGAAAGCTCCGTTGCCTGCGCGCCGTAGACCTTCACTTCCTGGTGGTTGGAAAGCGCCTGGTCCGCCGACTGCAGCAACTGCGCGCCGCTTTCCTGGATGCGGTGACCGATGCGGCGGTAACGACGGCCGACGGTGTCCATCGTCCAGGCGAGCAACGGACCCAGCAGCAGCACCGCGAGCGTCACGCGCCAGCTGGTGTAGAGCATCACGCCGACCATCGCCAGCACCTGCAACGCCTGTTGCAGCATCACCTTGGCGGCGTCGATGGCGGCCTGCGCGACCTGGTCGCTGTCCGAGCCCAGGCGCGTCAGCATCGAGGACACCGGCTCGGTATCGAAACGCAGTCCCGGCAGGCGAAGGTATTTGCCCAGCACCTGCACGCGCAGGTCGCGCGCGATGCTGCGGCCGGCGCGCGCCATGAACGTGTCGGTGAGATAGCCGGCGATACCGCGGGCGATGAAAATGCCGATGATCGCCAGTGGCAGCATCAGGCTCACGTTCGGATTGCGGCTGACGAAGGTCAGGTCGACCATCGGCTTCATCAGCTTGGCGAACGCGCCGGCTGCGGCAGCTTCGATGAGCATGCCGAACAGCGCGATCACCAGCACCAGGCGGTAAGGCGCGACGAAGTGCAGCAGTCGGCGGTAGATCTTGCCGGCTGAAACTTCGCCGCTCACCTCGATGCCTCTGCCGCTTCGTGCGTCTGCGGCGCGGTCGCGTTCATCACCTTGCGAAAGCCCAGCTGGCCCAGCGCGTCGTACACGGTGACGACGGCCTGGTACGGCGTGCGCGCGTCGGCACGCAGCATCACCGGGCGGTCGCGGTCGTTGCCGGCGACTTCGGCGATGGTGCTCTTGAGCGATTCGACATCGCTGCGCAGCACTTCGCGGTCGTCGACGAAGTAACGGCCGTCGGCGTTCACCAGCACGATCAGCGCCTTGGACGGATCGGTGGCGGCCTCGCCCGTGGCGCGCGGCAGCTCGAGCTTGAGCACCGAGCGCGCGTCGAACGTGGCGGTGACGACGAAGAAGATGATCAGCACCAGGATCACGTCGATGAGCGGCACCAGGTCGATGTGCGGCTCATCGTCAGCGCGGTGGTCGCGGATACGCATCGTGCGGCGTGCCTCAGGCGGCCTGCGGCGCGCGCACGGCGGTGGCCGGGCGGCTGTCGAGCGTGTCCATCAGCGCGATGGCTTCGTGTTCCATCGCGACGATGTATTCGGAGATGCGGCCACGGAACCAGCGGTGCGCGGCCAGCGCCGGGATGGCCACGATCATGCCGGTCGCCGTGCATACCAGCGCCTTGCCGATGCCGCCGGCCAGTTGGTTCACGTCGCCGATGCCGTGGTCGAGGATGCCCAGGAACATCTGGATCATGCCGACCACCGTGCCGAACAGGCCCAGCAGCGGGCCGGCCGCGGCGATGGTGCCCAGCGTGTTCAGGTAGCGCTCCATCTTGTGGACCAGATGGCGGCCGACGTCCTCGATGCGCTCGCGGATCTGGTCGCGCGGGCGCAGGCGGACGTCCAGCGCGGCGGCCAGCAGCTCGCCCAGCGGCGAGGTGCGGCGCAGGGATTCGATATGGGCCGGGTCCAGCTTGCCGCTGCCCGCCCAGGTGCGGACTTCCTTGCCCAGGTTCGGCGGCAGCACGGCGCTGCGACGCAGCGACCAGGCGCGCTCGACGATCAGCGTCAGGGCCAGTACCGACAGCAACAACAGCGGAATCATCGGCCAACCGCCGGCCTTGACCAGTTCCAGCACGCTAACTACCCCTCCGGCCCTCGGCCGTCTCGATCGTCCCGATAGGATAGCCCAGCCGAACGCGAGTCCCCGCGCCGCGCGGCATCCCACAGGCGCGGATGTGCCTGCCGTCGCGCTTCCACGGTCACCCCGCCCGATTCCAGCCGCACACGCAGGGCCCCTTCGTCGGCGGTGTCGTGCACGGCCGCGCCGGAACGCCGCCAGCGCTCGACCACGAAGGGCCGCGGATGGCCGAAGCGGTTGCCGTGTCCGGAGGACACCAGCGCCTGGGCGGCCCCGGTCGCCGCGACGAACGCGGGATCGGACGACCCGCCGCTGCCGTGGTGGGCGACGAGCACGACGTCGGCACGGACGGCGTCGGGTTGCTCGCGGGCGAGGCGGCGTTCGATGACCTCGCCGATGTCGCCCGCAATCAACGCCGCGTGGTCGCCGGCCTCGATCCGCAACACGCAGCTGGATTCGTTCCCCAGATACGGGAAGTCGGCCGGCGGGTGCAGGAATCGGAAGCGGACGCCGTCCCAGCTCCAGCCCTCGCCCGCGATGCAGGCGCGGCTGCCGGGCAGGCGCACGCCTTCGGGCGCGTAGAGATCGGGGGTCGGATAGAGCACCGCGACGGCGGGCCAGCCACCGACGTGGTCGTTGTCGCCATGGCTGACGACGGCCGCGTCCAGCCGTGGCACACCGAGCGCATGCAGCACGGGCACGACCGCGCGTTCGCCCGCATCGAAGCCGTCCTGCACGGCCGGCCCCATGTCGACCAGCAGCGCGTGGCGGGCGGTGCGGACCAGCACCGACTGCCCTTGGCCCACGTCGATCACCGTCAGCTCGGCCTCGCCGGTTTCCGGCAGATGGCGATCAGGCCATAGCAGCGGAAGCCACAGCAGCGCGGCCAGCGTCTTTCCCGGCGTGCCGCGCGGCAGCAGCAGCCAGAACGCGCCCAGCAGCGCGAACGGCAAGGCGAACCAGCGCGGTTCCGGCAGCCACCACAACGAAAGCGGACTCGCGGCGAGCCATTCGAACAACGGCCAGGACAGATCGAAACACCATGCGGCCATCTGCCAGGCCCATTCGCCGGCGCCGGGGTATATCGACTCCAGTCCCAGGCCGAGCAACGCCAACGGCACCACCGCCAGGCTCCACCACGGCACGGCGACCAGGTTCGCGATCGGCCCCGCAAGCGAGGCTTGCCCGAACAGGATCCCCGCGACCGGCAGCAGTCCGAGCGTCGCCACGCCCTGCGCGGAAAGGAAATCGCGAACCGTACTCCCGCCGCTCTCGGGCAGGCACCACAGCAGCCACGCGACGCCGGCGAAACTCAGCCAGAACCCGGCCGAAAGCGCGGACAGCGGATCGACCAGCAGCATCGCGAATGCGGCCAATGCGAGGCATTCGCCGGCCGACATCCGTCGTCGCAGTGCGCGCAATCCGGCGATGATCGCGATCATCAACGCGGTGCGCACCGTCGGCAGCGCGAAGCCGGCGACGGCCGTGTAGAGGCCAGCTCCGACGACGCTGCCCGCCGCGGCCGCGATCGGCGCGGGCAATCGACGGGCGAGCGTCGGCCACAGCCACCAGACCGCCCGGACCAGCAACGCGAAGAATCCCGCGACAAGACCGACGTGGAAGCCCGAAATCGCGATGAGATGCGTCAGGCCGTTCGCGCGCAGGACCGTCCAGTCCTCGTCATCCAGCCCGCGCACGTCGCCAAGTGCGAGCGCGCGGACGAAACGCGACGATGGATGATCGACGGTCTCTACGATGCGCGTGGACATTCCGTCGCGCCAGGCGTCGATCCCGTGGGCCGGCGCGAGCAGGCGCGCCGTCTCGGGCGAGCGCACATAACCCATCGCCGCGATGCGTTGCGCCATCGCGAACTTCTCGGCGTCCGCACCGCCTGGATTCCGCAGGCCGCGCGGCGCACGCAGGCGCACGTCGAAACGCCAGTGCTGGCCTGCGCGCAAGGTGCTGCGACGCGCGGGATCGTCTTCGTACCACGCCAGGCGCAGGTCGCGGCCGCGAAGGCGCGCGTCGGCTACGTCGTCGTCGACGCGGAACAGGAAACGCGAGCGACGCGGTTCGTGTTCGGGTAGATCGAGGATGCGTCCGGTGACCACGGCATCGTGACGCGCCGGTTCCGACGGAAGTTGCAGCGCGAACGCGTGTGCTGCGTGCAGTCCGCCGAGTGCGGCGCCGGCGAGCCACCACCCTGCCAGCAGCGTGCGTGATCGCGAGCGCAAGACTCCGCGCCACACGCAGGCTGCCGAGACGACCAGCAGGATCAGCGATACCCACCAGGGCAACAACCACGGCAACCAGAGGCAGGTACAGACGCCGGCCAGCAAGCTCAGCGCGGCAGGGATTCCAAACGGCGGCGTCCCTGCCGCTGCCGCCACCGATCAGACCTCGTTCGGAGCCAGTTGGCGCAGCTTGCCTTCGTGCAGTTCCAGCACGCGATCCAGTCGGCGTGCGAGGCGTCGATCATGGGTCACCAGCACCAGCGCCGTGTGCTGCTCGCGGTTGAGCGCGAGCATCAGCTCGAACACCGTCTCGGCGGTCTTTTCGTCGAGGTTCCCGGTAGGCTCGTCGCCCAGCACGCACGCCGGCCGATTGACCAGCGCGCGCGCTACGGCTGCGCGCTGACGCTCGCCACCCGACAACTCGCCGGGCTTGTGATCAAGGCGATGACCAAGGCCGACCGATTCCAGCAACGCCCTTGAACGCTTGTTCGCATCGGCCACGTTAGCGCCGGATAGCAACACCGGCAGCATCACGTTCTCCAGCGCGGTGAACTCCGGCAGCAGGTGATGGAACTGGTAGACGAAGCCCAGCGACTGGTTGCGCAGCGCGCCGCGCTCGGCGTCGGACAGCGAACTCATCTTCTTCCCGGCGACGAACACCTCGCCGGAGGTCGGCGTATCCAGGCCTCCGAGCAAGTGAAGCAGCGTGCTCTTGCCGGCGCCGGACGCACCAAGGATCGCGACGGTTTCGCCCGACTGCACCGACAGGTCCAGCCCTTCGAAGACCGGCGTGCGCATCTTGCCCTCGGCGTAGGTCATCGCGAGACGTTCCGCGCGGATTGCCTCGCCCTGGTGTTTCCTTTGCATCGACTCACTCATAGCGAAGCGCCTCCGCCGGGGCCGTGCGTGCGGCGCGCCAGGCGGGGTAGATGGTGGCGAAGAACGCCATGACGAGCGCGACGGCGGCAATGATCGCCACGTCGCTGCCCTGCAGGTCGGTCGGCAGACCGGTGATGTAGTAGACGTCCTCGGGCAGCAACTGCACGCCCAGCACGGCTTCGATGGCCTTGAGGATGTGTTCGAGGTTGAGCGTGAGGACGATGCCGCCGATCACACCGATGACCGTGCCGATGACGCCGATCAGCGTGCCCTGCACGACGAACACCTGCATGACCCCGCGCGGCGTGAGGCCGAGCGTTCGCAGGATCGCGATGTCGGCCTGCTTGTCGGTGACCAGCATGACCTGCGAGCTGACCAGGTTGAACGCGCCCATGGCGATGATCAGCGACAGCAGGATCGCCATGATGGTCTTTTCCATCTTCAGCGCGCGGAACATGTTGGCGTTCTCGCTGGTCCAGTCGCTGACGCGGAACGGGCCGCCGAGCGATACCGCGAGGTCGCGCGCCACGTCCCAGGCCTGGTCCATGTCGTGCAGGCGCAGGCGCACGCCGGTGACGCCATCGCCCATGCGCAGCAGGCGCTGCATGTCGTGCATGTTGGCGACGGCCAGCCCCTTGTCGAAGTCGTTGTAGCCGGCCTCGAAGATGCCGCTGACGGTGAAGCGCTTGAGCTGCGGCACGGCGCCCAGCGGCGTGCTGCGGAAGTCGGTGGTGGTCATCACCACGCTGTCGCCGATGCCGACGCCGAGCCACAGCGCCAACTCCTTGCCGAGCACGATGTTGAAGCTGCCGGGTTCGAGCGAACTGAGCTTGCCCTGCACCATCTTCTCGGCGAGCACCGACACCTTGCCCTCCTGGTCGGGCAAGACGCCGCGGACCATCGCCGGCTGGTTGCGGGCCCCGGAGAGCAGCGCTTCCTTCTCGATGTAGGGCGCCGCCCCCGCGACGCGCTTGTCGGCGATGGCCTGGTTCACCGCGGTCTGCCAGTCGGTGAGCGGTTCGCCGTAGGCGCTGACGGTGGCGTGTGCGGCCATCTGCAGCATGCGGTCGCGGATTTCGCGCTGGAAGCCGCTCATCACCGCCAGCGTGGTGATCAGCGCCGTGACGCCCAGCGCGATGCCCGCGATGGAAGCCAGCGAAATGAAGGAGATGAAGCCGTTTCGGCGTTTGGCGCGCAGGTAGCGCAGGCCGATGGCGACGGGAATGGGTTTGAACATAGCGGGCTAGGATGCCATTGGAGGCCGTGAATGCGCAGCCTGTATGACCGGAATGGCCAGCCGCAGTTCACGGCGGTCGCGCGCCGCCAGCCTTTCGGGCCACCAGGCCAGACGCATCCGCCGCCCGCCTGCATCGCGGAATTGCGCGAACGCCCAGGGTCCGCGCCAGTGCACCCGCACTTCGTCGATGCCCGCGCCATTGAGCGTGGCACGGCCGTCGCCGGCGATCACAAGCTCGCGTTCCGGGCGCCTGCCCTCGCGGCGGGCGAGCCGAATGCCCTCCCCTGCGGCGAGCAGCGCCAGCGGAATGGCGAACGACATCGGCATCCCGCTCGCCATCACGCCCAGTGCGGCCAACATGCCAAGGACGACCAGCGCCAGCATCAGCCAGCGCGACGGCCGCCACTCAAGGCGGCAGGGCGCGGATGGATTCGACGAGCTGGGCGAGTTCGGCATCGGTGGGCGTTTCGTGTCCCATGAACCAGTGCCAGAGCTTATCGTCCTCGACTTCCAGCAAGCGTAGGAAAACCGCCCGTTCCGACTCCGGAGCTTGCCGCCATGCGCGGTCAAGATACCGCTCGAAAAGACGGTCCAATTCCCTCATACCGCGTCGGCTGCGCCAGCGCAGGCGACTGAGCTCGCGCTCCAGATCCTGCGTCATGCGCGCCACCAGCCCAGCGCGATCGCGCCCCAAAGCAGCCACAGCACCATGCCGCCGGCGACGTACGCGTAGAAACGGTGCATGACCTTGTTGTACGTGCAGTGGATCCAGCTGTGGACGATGCGCAGCAGCACGAAGAGCCACGCGAGCGACAGCGTCACCGCATCGACCTGCTGCGTCAGCGCCGCCACGACGAGCGCGACGTAGAACAGCACCGGCAGTTCGAACAGGTTCCGGAAGTTGTCGGCGGGCCCGCTGTCGGTGAGGCGCGCGGCGGACTGCGCGGAGGTCGCGACGGCCTGCGGGTGGATGCGCTCGCGCTTCATCTGACCGATGCGCACGAAGTACATGCGCCACCACACGGCGAACGTGAGCGCGACCATCGCCATCGCGGGCATGAAGATCAGCTTTGCATCCATCCAGTCGTTTCCTTCGCTTCCTGGAAAAAAGGCGCACTTTCGTGCGCCTTCTTCCGTATCGACGTTACCGCGTGCGCGGTCAGGCGCGGCGTGCCAGCATCAGCTTCTTGATCTCGCCGATCGCCTGCGCCGGGTTCAGGCCCTTCGGGCAGGTGCGGGCGCAGTTCATGATCGTGTGGCAGCGGTAGAGCTTGAAGGGATCTTCCAGGTCGTCCAGGCGCGCACCGGTGTCCTCGTCGCGCGAGTCGACGATCCAGCGGTAGGCCTGGAGCAGGATCGCCGGGCCCAGGTAACGATCGCCGTTCCACCAGTAGCTCGGGCAGCTGGTCGAGCAGCACGCGCACAGGATGCACTCGTACAGGCCGTCGAGCTTCTTGCGGTCTTCCGGCGACTGCAGGCGCTCGCGGTCGGACGGCGACGGGCTCTGCGTGCGCAGCCAGGGCTTGATCGACGCGTACTGCGCGTAGAAGTGCGTCAGGTCGGGCACGAGATCCTTCACCACCGGCATGTGCGGCAGCGGGTAGATCGGCACCTCGCCGGCGCTGCAGCCCTCGATGGCCTTGGTGCAGGCCAGCGTGTTGGTGCCGTCGATGTTCATCGCGCACGAACCGCAGATGCCTTCGCGGCACGAACGGCGGAACGTCAACGTCGGGTCGATCTCGTTCTTGATCTTGATCAGCGCGTCCAGAACCATCGGACCGCACGTCGCCATGTCCACCTCATAGGTGTCCACGCGCGGGTTCATGCCGTCGTCGGGGTTCCAGCGGTAGACCTTGAAGGTGCGCGCCTGCTTGGCGCCCTGCGCCGGCCAGTGCCGGCCCTTCTGGATCTGCGAGTTCTTCGGGAGGGAAAATTCAGCCACGGTTGCTCGCTCCGGTCAGTAGACGCGCTTCTTCGGCGGGACCACGGACACGTCGTCGCTCAACGTGTACATGTGCACCGGGCGGTAATCGATGTTGGTCTGGCCACGCTCGTCGACCGAGCACAGCGTGTGCTTCTGCCAGTTGGCGTCGTCGCGGTCCGGGAAGTCCTCGCGGGCATGCGCGCCGCGCGACTCGGTGCGGTTCTCGGCCGAAACGATCGTGACCAGCGCCTGGTCGAGCAGGTTCGACAGCTCGTAGGTTTCGATCAGGTCCGAGTTCCAGATCAGCGAACGGTCGGACACCTTCACGTCGCCGAAGGACGCGTGGATCTCGCGCATCTTCGACACGCCGTCGCGCAGCGTGTCGCCGGTGCGGAACACCGCGGCGTCGGCCTGCATCGTGCGCTGCATCTTGTCGCGGATGACCGCCGTCGGCGTGCCGCCGTTGGCGTTGCGCAGCTTGTCCAGGCGGGCGAGCGCGGAGTCGCAGGCGTCGGAGGCGAGCGCGGCGTGCTTGCCGTCGCGCTTGACCGTTTCCGCTGCGCGGTTGGCGACGGCGCGGCCGAACACGACCAGGTCGAGCAGCGAGTTCGAGCCCAGGCGGTTCGCGCCGTGCACGGACACGCATGCGGCTTCGCCGATGGCGTACAGGCCCGGGACCACTTCGTCAGGGTTGCCGTTCTTCAACTGCACGACTTCGCCGTGGTAGTTGGTCGGGATGCCGCCCATGTTGTAGTGAACGGTCGGGATCACCGGGATCGGCTGCTTCTCGACGTCCACGTTGGCGAAGATGCGGGCCGATTCGGCGATGCCCGGCAGCTTCTCGTGGATGACTTCCGGGCCCAGGTGCGTCAGGTCGAGCAGGATGTGGTCCTTGTGCTCGCCCACGCCGCGTCCTTCGCGGATTTCCATCGTCATCGCGCGGCTGACCATGTCGCGCGGGGCGAGGTCCTTCACGCTCGGTGCGTAGCGCTCCATGAAGCGCTCGCCGTTGCTGTTGCGCAGGATGCCGCCTTCGCCGCGCACGCCTTCGGTGATCAGGCAGCCCGCGCCGTAGATGCCGGTCGGGTGGAACTGCACGAACTCCATGTCCTGCATCGCAAGCCCGGCGCGCAGCACCATGCCGCCGCCGTCGCCGGTGCAGGTATGGGCCGAGGTCGCCGAGAAGTACGCGCGACCGTAACCGCCGGTGGCGAGCACCGTGCCCTGCGCCTTGAACAGGTGCAGCGTGCCTTCGGCCATGTCGAGCGCGAGCACGCCACGGCAGGCGCCGTTGGCGTCCATGATCAGGTCGAGCGCGAAGTACTCGATGAAGAACTGCGCGTCGTGCGCCAGCGACTGCTGGTAGAGCGTGTGCAGGATCGCGTGGCCGGTGCGGTCGGCCGCGGCGCAGGTGCGCTGCGCCGGCGGACCTTCGCCGTAACGCGTGGTCATGCCGCCGAACGGACGCTGGTAGATCTTGCCGTCGTCGGTGCGCGAGAACGGAACGCCGTAGTGCTCCAGCTCGATGATCGCCGGGATGGCCTCGCGGCACATGTATTCGATGGCGTCCTGGTCGCCCAGCCAGTCCGAACCCTTCACGGTGTCGAAGAAGTGGTAGCGCCAGTCGTCCTCGCCCATGTTCGCCAGCGCGGCGGCCACGCCGCCCTGCGCCGCGACGGTGTGCGAGCGGGTCGGGAAGACCTTGGTGATGCAGGCCGTCTTCAGGCCCTTCTGGGCCAGGCCGAAGGTGGCGCGAAGACCGGCGCCGCCGGCGCCGACCACCACCATGTCGAAGGTGTGTTCGTGGATCTTGTAAGCGGGCACGGCGTCAGGCTCCCAGCGCGATGCGGACGATGGCGAGCACGCTGGCGATGGCCGCGAGTGCGCACACGAAGATGTTCAGAAGATGCAGCGTGCCGGCCGCAAGCGGGGTGTGCACGTAGTCTTCCAGGATCACCTGCACGCCGAGCTTGGCGTGCCAGAAGGTGGCGATGCTGAAGGCGACCAGCAGGATCGCGTTGCACGGATGCGCGACGGTGGCGCGCACGGTCGCGTAGTCGTCGCCGATCATCGAGATGATCAGGCCGACGGCGTAGATCGACAGGAAGATCAGCGCAATGGCGGTAATGCGCTGGACGATGAAGTGTCCGGTGCCGTCCTTCGCCGAGCCCAGGCCGCGGGCGTTCTTCAGCGGATTGCGCAGGCGCTTGTTCGAAAGGCTCATGCGCCACCCCGCTGCATCATCGCGACGACCCAGATCAGCACCGTCAGCACCAGGCTGCCGAACACGGCGGTCCAGCTGCTGCGCACGAAGGATTCGATCCTGTAGCCGTAGCCGGCGTCCTGCACCAGGTGACGGATGCCGTTGATCAGGTGGAAGGCCAGCGCCCAGCTCCAGCCGAACAGGATCAGGAAGCCGATCGCCGAACGGGTGAAGGCGGTGAAGATGGACCAGGACTCCGGACCCGCGGCCAACGCGAGCAAACCCCACGTGACGATGAGGCTGCCCACGACGAGGACGATGCCGGTCGCGCGGTGGAGGATCGACGTCACCATCTGCACCTGCCAGCGGTAAACCTGGAGATGCGGTGACAGGGGGCGTTCGCGGACGCGTGGTTCGTTCGCCATGAGCGTGGCGGTCTCTCGGCTGGGCGGCAAAGCCGCGTGGCGGGAAGGCGTGTGGGGCGGTAAACGAGTGATGAGGAGAGAGCGGGCGTGTCGCGTCAGAAATCGATGCAGCGGCCGTTCTTTTCCCAGTCGCCGTAGCGTGTCGGTTCCGGGCCTTCGCGCCCGCCGTGTTCCTTCGCCTTCGTGTCGTCCGGGGACGGCGCCGGTTCCGGTGGCGTGGGCGCTTCTGGCGCGGTTCCGGGTGGGCTTTGGCCTATCATCACAACGCCAAATGTTAATTCCCGACCCCATGGATGACAACCCGCAACCCATGGCAGACACGGTTTTCCGCCTGCCCGGCCATCGCCTGATCACGCTGGAAGGGCGCGACGCGGCCGCCTTCGCGCAGGCGCAGTTCATGAACGACGTCGCCCTGCTGGAGCCCGGCCAGTGGCAATGGAGCGGCTGGCTGACGCCCAAGGGTCGCGTGATCGCGCTGTTCGCTTTGCTCAAGCGGTCCGATGAGGACCTCTGGCTGGTCGTTCCCGATGCCGACGCGACGGCGCTCACGGCTGCCCTGCAGCGCTTCGTGTTCCGCAGCAAGGTGCGGATCCAGCTCCGCGGGGACCTCCACGCCAGCGGCCGGTTCGCCATGCCCGTCCGCGCTGCCGGCGCGACGTTCGCGGACGATGGGGACGCAGGGATGGAACTCGATTTCGGTACCGCCATGGCCCCGCGCACGCTGCGCCTGGCTTCGGGGGAAGCCGCCGTGGACGAGGCAGCGGCGGCCCGCTGGCAGGCCGTCGACCTCGAACACGGCCTGCCCCGCCTGCCCGCTTCGCAGGTCGAACACTGGACGCCGCAGCAGCTGTCGCTCGACCGGCTGCGTGCCTTCAGCGTGAAGAAGGGGTGCTATCCGGGGCAGGAGATCGTCGCGCGCACGCATTTCCTCGGGCAGGCCAAGCGCGGCCTGGTCCTCCTCCTGGGCGATGCGGCGATGGACGCCGGACAGGACGTCACCGCGGGCGATGTCGCGATGGGCAAGCTGGTCGCTGCGGGCTTCGACGGCGCCCGTCATCTTGCGTTGGGCGTGCT
>Ga0102589_1001148_pt1 | contig 39126 bp, 41 predicted proteins | sample AraplaMF_Col_mLB_FD_76858 | JGI IMG/M metagenome (GOLD analysis project Ga0102589, IMG submission 76858) | Arabidopsis root microbial communities from the University of North Carolina, USA - plate scrape MF_Col_mLB | ecosystem: Host-associated > Plants > Roots > Endosphere | place: USA...
AGCCTGCCCGCGCCGGGGCCGGGCGAGATCCTGATCCGCAACCGCGCCATCGGGCTCAATTTCATCGACACCTATTTCCGCACCGGCCTCTACCCGGCGCCGCTGCCGTTCACGCTCGGCAATGAATCGGCCGGCGACGTGCTCGCGGTCGGCCCCGGCGTGACCGAGTTCAAGCCAGGCGATCGCATCGCCGTCGTCGCCGCCCATGGCGCTTATGCCGAGGAACGCATTGTCCCGGCTTCTGCAGTGGTCGCCTTGCCCGACGACGTGTCCTACGAGGCCGGCGCCAGCATGCTGCTGAAGGGGCTGACGGCGGAATACCTGCTCCATCGCACCTATCCGGTGAAGCCGGGCGACACGATCCTGGTCCACGCCGCGGCCGGCGGCACCGGCTCGATCCTCTGCCAATGGGGCAAGGCGCTGGGCGCCACCGTGATCGGCACCGTCGGCAGCAAGGAGAAGGCCGAGCTCGCCAGGGCGAACAAGGCCGATCATGTCATCCTCTACCGCGACGAGGATGTTCCGGCGCGGGTCAAGGAGATCACCGGCGGCAAGCTCTGCAATGTCGTCTATGACGGCGTCGGCAAGGATACCTTCATGGGCTCGCTCGACTCGCTGAGGCCGTTCGGCCTGCTGGCGAGCTTCGGCAACGCGTCGGGCGCGGTCGAGGCCTTCAATCTCGGCATCCTCTCGGCGAAGGGCTCGCTCTACGTCACCCGGCCGACGATGAACACGCATACTGCCAACCGCGAGACGCTCGTCGCGATGGCGAAGAACCTGTTCGAGGCTGTCGGCTCCGGCAAGGTCGCCGTCGCGATCAATGCCCGCTTCGCGCTGAAGGATGCGGCGGACGCGCATCGCGCGCTGGAAGGGCGCGGCACGACGGGCTCGACCGTGATCATCCCGTAGAACTTGCTGGCTTCACCCGGAAGCATCTTCGTCATCCTGGGCACCCGAAGGGCGTCCCGGGATCCATCGTAGAGCTCCGAAACCCTACGATGGACCCCGGAGCTGCGCGGCTGCGCCGCTTGTCTAGGATGACGATGCGGTTCCGAGCAAAACCCTGAGCTGCGGCCGCTCCCAAGGCGGCCGTTTCCGTTTTGGACAGAAAAATCGAAAGCTTCGAAACCTGAAAGCGAAAGCGCGCCTGGAGCCGGCAAAGCAGGACCAACAACAAGATCACTGGTCCTTACGTCATGTCCCCGTTTCTTCGCCGCCTCGGTTTCATCCTCTCCTTCGCCATCGTCGCGATGGCGCTCCAGGCGCAGCTCTCCGCCCGCCCGACGCTCCAGCTCGCAACTCAGGTCAGCGACGCGCAGGTCGTCTTCGAGAAGTCGTCCAAGCCGCGCACCGGCCGGGTCACCCAGCTGCGCCGCATGCCGCGGCCCATCGCTGCCACGCTTGCGTGAGCAGAACCCGCTTCAGACCGCCATGCCGTGCAGATCGTAAGCGTCGGCACGCTCGATCTTCACGGTGACGATATCGCCGGGCCGCAGCGGCCGGCGGCTCGACACATAGACATTGCCGTCGATCTCCGGCGCGTCCCATTTCGAGCGGCCCTTGGCGACGGTCGGGCCGGCCTCGTCGATGATCACCGGAATGCGCTTGCCGACGCGGCCCTTGACGATGCGAGAGGAAACCTCGGCCTGCGTCTTCATGAAGCGGTGCCAGCGCGCTTCCTTCTCGTCTTCAGCGACCAGCGGCAGGCCGAGATCATTGGCGGTCGCGCCCTTGACCGGCTCGTATTTGAAGCAGCCGACGCGCTCCAGTCTCGCTTCCTTCAGCCAGTCGAGCAGGAAGTCGACATCCTCTTCCGTCTCGCCAGGGAAGCCGACGATGAAGGTCGAGCGGATGGCGAGGTCCGGGCAGATCTCGCGCCACTTCCGGATGCGCTCCAGCGTCTTCTCGTGATGGGCGGGACGGCGCATCGCCTTCAGCACGGAGGGCGAGGCATGCTGGAACGGAATGTCGAGATAGGGCAGCACGTTGCCCTCAGCCATCAGCGGGATGACCTCGTCGACGTGCGGGTAGGGATAGACATAGTGCATCCGCACCCAGACGCCCATCTGGCCGAGCTCGCGCGCCAGCTCGAAGAAGCGGGTGCGGATCTCGCGATCCTTCCACATCGAGGGGCTGTACTTGATGTCGAGCCCATAGGCGCTGGTGTCCTGCGAGATCACCAGCAGTTCCTTGACGCCGGCCTTGACCAGCTTCTCGGCCTCGCGCAGCACATCGCCGATCGGCCGCGAGACCAGGTCGCCGCGCAATTTCGGGATGATGCAGAAGCTGCAGCGATTATTGCAACCTTCTGAAATCTTTAAATAAGCGTAGTGCCGCGGCGTCAGCTTGATGCCCTGGTCGGGCACGAGGTCGATGAAGGGGTCATGCTTGGGCGGAACAGCCTGGTGTACGGCCGAGACGACGCTCTCATAGGCCTGCGGCCCGGTGATCGCGAGCAGGTTCGGGAAGGCGTCGCGGATCTGCTCGGGTTCGGCGCCCATGCAGCCGGTGACGATGACCTTGCCGTTCTCGGCCATGGCCGAGCCGATCGCCTCCAGCGATTCCTGCTTGGCGCTGTCGAGGAAGCCGCAGGTGTTGACGATGACGACGTCGGCACCCGCATGGCTCTTGCTGAGCTCATAGCCCTCCGAGCGCAGCGAGGTGATGATGCGTTCGGAATCGACCAGCGCCTTGGGGCACCCGAGGGAGACGAACGAGATTTTCGGCGCGACGGCATTCATCGGCGGCGGAACTCAAAAAACGGAGAGAGGAAGGGCGCGGCAAGGCCGGCGCGTTGGCGCCTCCTTTGATCCCTTTTAGTCGATTTTGCAAATGGGCCGGCGCTCAAGTGCCATTCGCATCTGCCTGCCGCCTGTCCTCGCGCCCGAAAGCTGCGCTTCTTCAGCGCCGCGAAAACCTCGGAAACCACGACAAATCGGAACCATCCCATCGACGATCCGGCTCGATGAGCCGAAGTGGTGGAAGCCTACTGCCCAAGCGCAGCGGCGATCGCTGCCGCGCAACCCCTTTTAGGAGGCCGGCTATGGCTACGATTTCGTTCACCTCGCGCACGACATTGCTGGCGCTCTGCCTGTGCGCGGCTCCTCTGGCGTCCGCCTCCGCTAGCGAAGGCGGCGGTGGTGGTGGCGGTGGAGGCGGCGGCGATGACCGCTGGGCAGTCTTCCACAATCAGCCGCAGCTCGGCCAACAGCCAGCCGCCAGCTATGCCCATCCGGGCCGTGCCGGCGGCGCCGGCAATGCGCGGCCTGGCGGCGGGGCCGGCGCCATGCAGCATCAGGTCGGGGTTGCCTCGGCCGAGACGGTGCTGCCGGACGGAACGCGTGTCCGCTCCGTCGGGCTCGCCAGTGGCGACCGTTTCGTCACCACAATCACTCCGGACGGAGTGGTCCGCACGGGCTTCCGTCCAGCCGGGCAGCGCGCCAGCCAGCCAGGCGCGCGCAGCCGCACCACCTATAATCCGCAGACCGGCATCACCTCGACCTGGACCACTCAGGCCGATGGCACCCGCGTCGGTGTCCATGTCGACCGCCAGGGCAATCGCGCGGTCTCGACCAGCCGGTAAGGTGCGCTTCCTTTAGATACGGGGGCGCTCAGGTGCCCCCGGTCTCGATCGGCAGGCCCGAGAGGTCTGCCAGCCCTTGAAACCGCTGTCGAGGATCGCCTGCTGGCCGTGGCCCGCACAGGCTTCGCTGGAATTGGCTACGGCTCAGGCCAGAGGCCCCTCGGATACATGGCCAACGTGGTAGATCTGGTCGGCGACGTCCGAAGGCGACGGGGCGTCGCGCCAAAGCTGAAAACGCACCAGGCGCCACCCTGTCGGATCAAATCCGACAACGACCGCCAAGGCTCGTTTCGCTGAATCCGATCCGGCCCATTGGACCAACTCGTTTCTGAGTTCAGTCAGATCGCGATAGGGCGAAATGGCCTCGACGTGACGGCTCGCAAAACGCGCTTTCCCGACGTCGACGGCGACTGCGCTATGCCAGATCATCCATATGTCGACACTTGGCCAACCGAAGTCTTTTGTCAGTTGAGCAAAGCCGGGGCCGGTCAGAAAGTTGCTGGCCCCATCCGGCCTGTTCCAGAGATAGAACGGCGCATAGAGATTCTCCGAGCTCGCGACATCGACCTCGTCTTTGCGCGCAGACAAATAGGCCTTGAAGCGAAGATGCGGAAAGCCGTCGAGCAATGGCCCCTTATCCCGAATTCGCCGATCGATGATCGTCATGTCGTAGTCAGCCGGGAAGACCAGACTGTATTGCATCGCAATCATTGATCGGCTTCCCCGCTCTCAGCCGTGCCCAGCCAACGAACCGCGGTGCCATCCTTGACGCATTGCACGCTGAGATAGCTGAACGGGGCATCTGGCGCGGCGCCATGCCGATGGCGCTCGCCCGGGGCAAACCAAACCGCGTCTCCGGCGCGAACATGCTCAGCGGCTCCGCCGTAGCGCTGCACGAGGCCGACGCCACTGACGACGAACAGCAATTGACCAAGCGGATGGCTATGCCAGTTCGTCATCGTGCCTGGCTCCATGAAGACCCGCATCGCGGTCATCTCGCCGTCCTGGCTGCTCGACAGGAGCATCTGAGCGAGAAAAGGCCGATTGGCGATGTCGGGCGGGGCCGCGGTGATGTTCGATCCGTCGCGCCATACCGTCATCTCGGCTGGAGATCCGGATCCCATTTCGAAAGCAGTGCTCATCCGATCTGACTTCTTCTTCGTTTGACAAAGCCATTCTGGCGATCGACAACCGTGCTGAAAATCAAATAATTCAGGATAAAATATCCTGTTTTTCGGGATGATATATGCCGCCAACGAATCTTGATCTGGATGCCTTGCGCAGCTTCGCGCTGGGCCTGGAAACGGGATCCTTCGCCCGGGCGGCCGAGCGGCTGGGCCGCTCCACCTCTGCAGTCAGCGCCCAACTCAAGAAATTGGAGGAGCAGGCCGGCGTTCACCTGCTTCGCAAGTCAGGGCGCGGACTGAGGTTGACCGACGCTGGCGAAACCCTTCTTTCCTACGCGCAGCGCCTTCTGGACCTCAATGATGAGGCGCTCGGCGCTGTACGCGGCGCCAATCTCGAAGGCTGGATTCGCCTTGGGCTGCAGGAGGATTTCGGCGAGGTAATCTTGCCTCGCGTTCTGGGGCGGTTCGCGCGGGCTCATCCCAAGGTCCGCATCGAGGGCCGGATAGCTCGTAATGGCGAGCTGGTCGACAAGATTGCCTCGCGGCAGCTCGACATCGCTCTCGCCTGGGATGCAGGAGAACGTCCCGCTCGCGTCGAACGTATTGCAAGCGTACCGCTGTGCTGGCTTGCCGCCGCGAACGATTCAGGGCGCAACGATCGCGGCGAGCCGCTCCCGCTTGCCGTTCTCGAAACTCCATGTCTTCTGCGGCATATCGCTTGCGAGCAGCTCGACCGCCATGGCACGGCGTGGCGAATAGCCTTTGTCAGCCCTAGTCTCGCAGGCCTGTGGGCAGCCACAGAAGCTGGGCTCGGGATCGCGCTTCGCACGCCGATCGGTCATCCAGGATCGGTGCGAGTTCTCGATCCGGCCGAGTACGGCCTGCCGACCTTGCCTTCCCTCGACCTCGTCCTGCATCGCGCCGACGGCCCTGCCAATGCGGCAACGGACCATCTCGTCGGAATCCTGAAGCAGGCTCTCCGCCAAACTCTGCCGAACGACTGGTACGACGCATCGCCCGAGCACTGAGGGGAACGCTCAGGCTCCCCCGGTCTCGACCGGCCGCTCGGGGTCCTGCGTCCAGTCTGTCATCGAGCCGTCATAGAGCGAGACCTCCTCGCGCTCGAGCAGCTCCGACATCACGAACCAGTTCAGCGACGCCGTGTGGCCAGTGTTGCAATAGGAGATCGCCGGTCCCTTCGGCACCGGGCCGAACAGGACGCCGAGGTCTCCAGCCGCCCTGAAGCGCCCGGTCGAAGGATCGAAGGCAGCGGAATAATCGCGCGAGACGGCGCCAGGGATGTGCCCGGCGCGCGTCGCCTCGGCCGCCTTCTCCTTGCCGTCGAAATAGCCGGCGGAGCGGGCATCGACCAGCGTCGCGAGCTTGCCGCGCGAGGCGACGAGAGTGGCGTCGGCGGTGCTGCGCAGCTTCTGCTGCACCACGACGGGATAGGGTGAAGCCGGCGTGGGTTTGGATGGCCCCGTCTCGATCGGCAGGCCCGGAGAGGTCTGCCAGCCCTTGAAGCCGCCATCGAGGATAGCCTGCTGGCCGTGGCCGATCAGCTTCAGCGTCCAGTAGACGCGCGTCGCCGCGGCGAGGTCGCTGGCGGTGAGCCCGGCGGGCACGATCACGACCTTGCTCGGCGGGGTGATGCCGAGCCGCCCCGCCAGTTCGGCGAGATGGTCGAGCGGCGGCAGCATGCCCGGCGCATTGCCCACCTTGGCGCGCCAGCCATCGGCGGCGTAGTCGCTATGGATGGCGCCTGGGATATGCCCGGCCTCGAAGGCCTGGCGCCCGCCCTCGGCGGCAGCGCGAATGTCGATGATGACGAGGCCGGGCGAACCCAGCGCACCGGCCAGGACTTCGGGAGATACCAGCCCCGAGGTCGGGATATCCGTCATTCCGCGGCCTCCTGTTGCAGTTCGTCGATGACCGTGAGCGAGGTGCTCATCTCGGCGGTGGCCCCCAGCATGATCGAAGCGGAGCAGTACTTTTCCTTCGATAATGTGACGGCGCGTTCGGCCTTGGCCTGTGACAGGCCGCTGCCGCTGACGCGATAGGCGATGTGGATCTTGGTGAAGACCTTGGGGTCTTCGGTCGCACGTTCCGCTTCGACCTCGACCTCGCAGCCGGTCACAGCCTCGCGGCCCTTCTTCAGGATCTGCACGACATCGAAACCGGTGCAGCCGGCGAGCCCGATCAACAGCATCTCCATCGGCCGGATGCCGATATTGCGGCCGCCATATTCAGGCGCGCCGTCCATGATCACCGCGTGGCCGCTGCCGGCCTCGCCCATGAAGGCCATGCCCTCGACCCACTTCGCCCGCGCCTTCATTGCACGCTCCTCCGTTCGTTCTGTCTCAGGGATAACCCGCCAGACAGGCAGAAGGCGAGGGCGGCATCAGGCCGCGGCGAAGAGGTTGCCATGCGTGATGCGCAGCCGGATGCGCTCGCCGATCGCCGGTGCGACCTGGCTGGCGAGATCGACGTCGAGCCGCTTCGGCAAGCCGTCAACCGCAACCTCGGCGCGGCGTAAGGGGCCGTTGCGCCTGAGATGCTCGACCACGCCGGGCAACGCGAGCGGCGCGTCGTCGACGATGCGCAGATGCTGCGGCCGGACATAGAGCGAAGCCGGCCCGCCCTGGTTCTGGCGCAGGCCGCCGAGTACCGGCCGGTCCTGGAAGAAGGCCTGGCTGCCGACGATCTTGACCGGCAGATGGTTGGCGTCACCGAGGAACTGGCAGACGAAGGGCGTCGCCGGATGGTCGTAGACATCGTCGGGCGAGCCGACCTGTTCGAGCCGGCCGTCATGCAGGATCGCGACCCGGTCGGCCAGCTCCAGCGCCTCTTCCTGGTCATGCGTGACGAAGACGGTGGTGTGGCCGGTGCGCTGATGCAATTGGCGCAGCCAGGCACGCAGATCCTTGCGGACCTTGGCGTCGAGCGCGCCGAAGGGCTCGTCGAGCAGGAGCACGCGCGGCTCGATCGCCAGCGCCCGGGCGAGCGCGATGCGCTGGCGCTGGCCGCCGGAGAGCTGGCTCGGATAGCGCTTTTCGAGGCCCGGCAACTGGATGAGCTCGAGCAGTTGGGAGACACGCTTCCTGATCTCGGCGGGGCTCGGCCGCTCGGCACGCGGCCGTGATTTCAGCCCGAAGGCAATGTTTTCGCCGACGCTCATCGTCTTGAACAGCGCGTAATGCTGGAAGACGAAGCCGATCCGGCGCTCGCGCAGGGAGAGATCGCGCGTATCGGTCTCGCCGAAGAGCACGCGGCCGCGCTCGGCCTGCTCCAGCCCGGCGATGACGCGCAGCAGCGTCGTCTTGCCCGAGCCGGACGGGCCGAGCAGCGCGACGAGTTCGCCCGGCTGGATGTCGAGCGAGACGCCCCGCAGAGCGGGGAAGTTCTGGAAGCGCTTCTCGACGCTTTCGATGGTGACGGCGACCGACATGGGCTCTTCCACTCAGTGACGACGGCTGGCAGCAATCGCGTCCGCGAAATGCCATTCCAGGACGGTTTTCAGGACGAGCGTGACGAGGGCGAGGCCCGCCAGCAGCGAGGCGACGGCGAAGGCGGCGGCGCCCATGTACTCGTTGTAGAGAATCTCGACATGCAGCGGCATGGTCGTGGTCACGCCGCGGATCTTTCCGGAGACGACCGCCACCGCTCCGAACTCGCCCATGGCGCGGGCATTGCAGAGCAGCACACCGTAGAACAGGCTCCATTTCACGTTCGGCAGCGTCACCGTGAAGAAGGTGCGCCAGGGCGAGGCGCCGAGCGTCAGCGCCGTCTCCTCATCGGCCGAGCCGAGCGACTGCATATGCGGGATCAGTTCGCGGGCGACGAAGGGGAAGGTGACGAAGATCGTCGCCAGCAGGATGCCCGGCACGGCGAAGATGATCTTGAGGTCGTTGGCCGCGAGCCAGGGACCGAAATAGCCCTGCGCCCCGAACAGCAGCACGAAGACCAGGCCCGAGATCACCGGCGAGACCGAGAAGGGCAGGTCGATGAAGCTGATCAGCAGGCTCTTGCCGCGGAACTCGAACTTGGCGATCGCCCAGGCGGCCGCCAGGCCGATGATCACGTTGAACGGCACGGCGATCGCAGCAATGAGCAGGGTCAGGCGGATCGCCGCCAAGGCGTCGGGCTCGAGGATCGCCTCGCGATAGGCCTGCCAGCCGCGCGCGCCGGCTTCGACGAAGACCGAGATCAGCGGCAGGAACAGGAAGAGGCAGAGGAAGGCGAGCGAGACGCCGACCAGCACGAACTGAACGATGCGGGACTCGCCCTTGACGCGACGTGCGGCGCGGGCGGGCGCGAGGTCCTCGATCTGATAGGGCAGGCTGGCATCAGACATCGCCGAACCTCCGGCGGGCGCTGGCCTGGATCAGGTTGACCAGCAGGATCAGCGAAAAGGACAGAAGCAGCATGATCGTCGCGACCACGGCCGCGCCGGCATAGTCGAACTGCTCCAACCGGATCACGATCAGCAGGGGCGCGATCTCGGAGACCATCGGCACATTGCCAGCGATGAAGATCACCGAGCCGTATTCGCCGACAGCCCGCGCGAAGGCGAGCACGAACCCGGTCAGCAGCGCCGGCAGCACCGGCGGCAACAGCACGGTGAAGACGGTGCGCCAGCGGCTGGCGCCAAGCAGCGCCGCGGCCTCCTCGATATCGGCCGGCAATTCTTCCAGCACCGGCTGGATCGTGCGCACGACGAAGGGCAAGCCGATGAAGATAAGCGCCACCATCACGCCTAACGGCGTATAGGCGACTTTGATGTCGTAGGGCGCCAGCAGGCTGCCGACCCAGCCATTGGGCGCATAGATCGCGGCGAGCGCGATACCCGCGACCGCGGTCGGCAGGGCGAAGGGCAGGTCGACTGCCGCGTCGATCAGGCGCCTGCCAGGAAAATCATAGCGGACGAGCACCCAGGCCAGGATCAGCCCGAAGACGGCATTGACCGTCGCGGCGAAGAAGGCCCCGAAGAAGGAGAGCTTCAGTGCCGCCAGCGTGCGCGGCGAGGTCGCCACCGCCCAGATATCGGCGGGACCGGCGCTCGCCGCCTTGATGAAGAGGGCGGCGAGCGGAATCAGCACGATCAGCGACAGTGCTGTCACGGTGATGCCCAGCGCCAGGCCGAAGCCCGGCAGGATGCTCGGCTCGCGCCAGCGGGAGACGCTCGCCGTCATGGCTCAGCGCGCCGGCTTGTAGAGCTGATCGAAGGTGCCGCCATCCCCGAAATGGGTGGGCTGCGCCTTGGCCCAGCCGCCGAAGCTCTCATCGATGGTGACGAGCTCGACCTTCGGGAAGCGGGCGATGTCCTTCGGGTCGGCGGCTTCGGGATTGCGCGGGCGATAATAGTTCTTGGCGATGATCGCCTGGCCCTTCGGCGTGTAGAGGAATTCGAGATAGGCCTGCGCCTCGGCGCGGGTGCCCTTGGCGTCGACATTGCCATCGACGATCGCGACCGGCGGCTCGGCCAGGATCGAGAGCGAGGGCACGATGATGTCGAACTTGTCCTCGCCGAACTCCTTCAGCGCCAGGAAGGCCTCGTTCTCCCAGGACAGGAAGACGTCGCCGATGCCGCGCTGGGTGAAGGTCGTGGTCGCGCCGCGCGCGCCGGTGTCGAGCACCGGGACATTGGCGAGCAGCTTGCCGATATAGTCGCGGACCTTGGCCTCGTCCTTGTTGAAGGCTTTCTCGGCATAGGCCCAGGCGGCGAGGTAGTTCCAGCGCGCGCCGCCAGAGGTCTTCGGGTTCGGCGTGATGACCTGGACGCCCGGCTTGACCAGATCGCCCCAGTCCTTGACCGCCTTCGGGTTGCCCTTTCGGACCAGGAAGACGATGGTTGAGGTATAGGGCGAGGAATTCTGCGGCAGGCGCTTCTGCCAATCGAGCGGCAGCTTCTTCGAGCGCTGCGCGACCGCGTCGATGTCACCGGCGAGCGCCAGCGTCAGCACATCGGCATTGAGACCGTCGATCACGGTGCGGGCCTGTGCGCCCGAGCCGCCATGCGACTGCCGGATCGTGCTGATCTTCTTGGCGTTCTTGCCGTTCCAGTCGGCGATGAAGGCGGTGTTGATTTCGCGATAGAGCTCGCGGGTCGGATCATAGGAGACGTTGAGCAGTTCGGTCTGGGCGCGGGCGCCGCTGATCACGCCGAAGCACAGCGCGAAAGCTCCAAGCGCCAGGCCGGCTTGCAGCAGGCGGTGAAGTCTCTGTCGCGTCATCTCAGTGCTCCGTGTTGAACAGTTTAGGAAACCGCCGAAACGGCTCAAAAAAACTGTTCTGAATAACAAACAGAACGTACTGAATTGGCGGTCGTCACTCAACCGGTGAGGGCAGTAGAGCCCTTCCAAACTTCACGCACCAGAGAGAAAACGCATCTCCAGCGGTTTGGTTCGCTCAGCCGTGAGCCAAATTTTCACGCGCCGCAACCGGCAGCGCAGCGCCCATGGCGTGGCCGATCAGGACGAGGACGGGCCCCCGGCTCGGCAATTCGCCCAGACGCTCGGGAAGGTTCGCGATCGTGCTCGCGATTCGTGTCTCCGCCGGCGTTGTCGCGCCGAGCACGGCGACGGCCGGTGTCGCCGGATCGAGCCCGGCGGCGAGCGCCTTCTCGCGGAACAGCGGCAGGGTGGCCCGCGCCATGTAGAGCGCCGTCGTCGCGGCCGGATCGGCCAGCGCCTTCCAGTCGAGATCCTGCGGCAGCTTGCCGTCGCGGGCATGGCCGGTGACGAATTGCAGCCGGCGGGCATGGTCGCGATGGGTCAGCGACAGGCCGAGCGAGGCGGCGGCGCCCTGCGCCGCCGAGATGCCGGGTACGATCGCGACCGGGATGCCGGCGCGCTGGCAGGCCTCGATCTCCTCGCCGGCACGCCCGAAGATGCCGGGATCGCCGCCCTTCAGCCGGACCACATGCTTGCCCTGGCCGGCGAGCGAAACCAGCATCGCGTTGATGTCGTCCTGCTTCACGGCCGGGCCATAGCCCTGTTTGCCGACCAGCATGCGCTTTGCCTCGCGCCGGGCGAGCTCGAGCACGCCGGAGGAGACGAGGTCGTCATAGAGGATGATGTCGGCGCTCTGCAGCGCCCGGATCGCCTTCAGCGTCAACAGTTCCGGATCACCCGGACCGGCGCCGACCAGCGTGACCCGGCCGTTTGGCGTGCCACCTCGCTCGATCTCGTCGAGCACGGCGGAAAGGCTGTCCCGGTCGCTCTCGTCGGGCCGCCGTTGCGGCTCCGCGAGGGCGCGGCTGGTGAAGCGCTCCCAGAAATCGCGACGCAGCGGGAAGGCGAGCTCGCGTGCCTTGACCATCGGACGCCAGTCATGCGCCGCCTGGGCCCAGGCCTTGAGGCCCGCCGGCAATAGCGCCTCGATCTTGGCGCGGATCGCCTGGCCGAAGACCGGAGCGGCGCCGTCCGTGGAGATCGCGACCACCAAAGGCGAGCGGTTGACCAGCGAACCGAAGGCGAAATCGCAGAACTCCGGCTTGTCGACGAGGTTGACCGGCACGCCGTTCTGCCGAGCCGCGGCGGCGAAAGCCCTGGCTTCGTCGAGGGATTCGATGTCGGCGATGGCGAGCGCGGCGCCATCGAGATCATCGACCTGCCAGGCGCGCGGCAGCACGGTCACGGAACCGGCTGGCGGATCATTCGCGAGGCCGACGAATAGCTCCGGGCTCTCGCCGGCGAGAATCAGCAGCTCACTGCCAGCCGCGGCGAGCAGCTCAGCCTTCCAGAGCGCGCCCTCGCTCGCACCCGCGAGCACGACCTTGCGCCCCTCCAGCTTGTGGAAGAGCGGCAGGGTGGCGAGCCGGTCGATCCGGCGTGGGGTGGTGGCTTCCGGGCGTCTTGCGCTCATCTTTGCGTCGCTACGGCCTTCACATCGGGTTGCGCCCGGGTATCGCCCGCAGGTGGCACGAACAGCCACAGACCGGCAAGCACCAGGATGATAAGCCGGAAGCAAAGATCGAACCAGCGCTCGCGCCGGCCGGGAGCGGACTGGATCAAGGCGTCGTTCAACATGGCCTCCTCCCACTCGTCATCGCTATGGCGATCGGCCGGCCGCGGCAGATTGGGTTGGGCCGAACCGTGCATGGCCTCAGCCCGCCGCAGCATGCTTCAGCCGGGCCGAGCGGCGCCGGTCGAGAATGTTGCCGCTGTCGCCATAGCCGCGCTGGTAGCCATGGCTGATCTGGCCGAGCGCATTGACCCATTGCTCGACCGGCTGGCGCGCGGCGCTGGCCTGCGGCAATTCGACCTCGTCGAAGCCGCAGGCGAGGGCATAGGCGAACTGGTCGACGATCAGCGGCCCGCTGGCGCGCAACGTGCCGGTGAAGCCGTGATTGCGGATCAGGCGCGCCAGGCTGAAGCCGCGGCCGTCGCCGAAGGACGGGAAGCTGATCGCGATCAGCGAGAGCTGCCGCATCAACAGCTTCAGCTCGGGAATGCGGACGGTGTTGGGGATGACGACGCCAATGCGCTGGTCGCGCGTCTTCTGCGCCAGCGCTTCCGGCAGCGCCGCCCAGTCGACGAGCGCGTGCGAGAGATTGTCGATCGCCGCGCCCTCGCTGCGTGTCCAGATCTCGGCCTTGGCGCCGTGACGATCAAGCAACGGCATGGCTGACCTCCTGGAAAGCCGCCTTGAACGGCGCAAGGCCGATGCGGCGGACATTGTCGATGAAGCTCTCGCCCGACTGGCGCTGCGCCAGATAGACCGAGACGATGCGCTCGATCGCATCCGGCACGTCCTCGGCGGCGAGGCCGGGACCGAGGATCTCGCCGATCGCCGCGTTCTCGGTCGCGTCGCCGCCGAGCGTGATCTGGTAGGATTCGATGCCGCGCTTCTCCAGGCCGAGAATGCCGATATGGCCGACGTGGTGATGGCCGCAGGCGTTGATGCAGCCGGAGATCTTGATGTTGAGCACACCGATCTCCTTCTGCCGGACGGGATCGGCAAAGCGCTGCGCCAAAGCCTGAGCGATCGGGATCGAGCGGGCTGTCGCCAGCGCGCAATAGTCGAGGCCGGGGCAGGCGATGATGTCGGTGATCAGCCCGGCATTGGCGGTCGCCAGCTCGGCCTCGCCGAGGCGCTGCCAGACCGCGAACAGATCCGACAGCTTCACATGCGGCAGGACGAGGTTCTGCGCATGGGTGACGCGAATCTCGGAGAGCGAGAATTCGTCGGCGAGATCGGCGACGACGCGCATCTGCTCGCTGGTGGCGTCGCCCGGAGGCGCGCCGATCGGCTTCAGCGAGATCGTCAGCGCGGCATAGCCCGGCTGGCGGTGCGGCGTCAGATTGGTCTCGACCCAGCGGGCGAAATCGGGATTGCCGGCCCTGGCCGCCTCGAAGGCACCACTGATTGCCGGCAGCGTCTCATAGGCCGGCGGCGCGAAGTACGCCGCAATGCGCGCGACCTCGGCCGGGTCGGCATTGACCGAGGGGCCGTCGAGCCGGGCGAACTCCTCCTCGACGCGGCGCGAGAATTCCTCGGTGCCGATCTCGTGGACGAGGATCTTGACGCGGGCCTTGTACTTGTTGTCGCGCCGGCCCTCGAGATTGTAGACCCGCATGATCGCCTCGAGATAGGCGAGCAGGTCGGCCTTGGGCAGGAACTCGCGCACCACCTTGCCGATCATCGGGGTGCGGCCGAGACCGCCGCCGACGATGACCTCGTAGCCGATCTCGCGCGTGTCGGGATGGCGCAGGATGCGCAGGCCGATATCATGCGCCTTGATCACGGCGCGGTCATGCTCGGCGCCGGTCACCGCGATCTTGAACTTGCGCGGCAGGTAGTCGAATTCGGGGTGCAGGCTCGACCATTGCCGGATCAGCTCGGCGGTCGGGCGCGGATCCTCGACCTCATCCTGGGCGACGCCGGCGAAATGGTCGGCGGTGACGTTGCGGATGCAGTTCCCGGATGTCTGGATCGCGTGCATCTCGACATCGGCGAGCAGGTCGAGAATATCGGGGATATCGCGCAGCTTCGGCCAGTTGAACTGGAGATTGGTGCGCGTGGTGAAATGGCCGTAGCCGCGGTCATAGCGCTCGCCGATCAGCGCGAGCTGGCGCATCTGCTTCGACGACAATGTGCCGTAGGGCACCGCGATCCGCAGCATATAGGCGTGCAGCTGCAGATAGACGCCGTTCTTCAGGCGCAGCGGCTTGAACTCGTCCTCGGTCAGCGAACCGTTCAGCCGGCGGCCAACCTGGTCGCGGAACTGCGCGACGCGCTCGCGCACGAAGCGTTCGTCGAATTCGTCGTAACGATACATGCGTCAGGCTCTCAGAAAAGCTTGGGCGAGCGGCAGTTCGGCCTGCTTGCCGAGATCGCGCCGGATGCTGGGGCCGGTCGTCTTCATCCGCTCGCGGTAATGGCGCGGCACCGGCACGCCATCCTCGATCGCGACATCGACGAGATAGGCGTCGACGACATGCTGATTGCCGAGCTCGGCCGCGGCGAAGGCGTCGAGCCGGTCGGCGGTCGCATCGTCATCGCCGATAAGCGCCGCACCAGGATCGCGCGACCAGTGCAAGCCGTTCGTGTCCCCGGCCGCAAAGACGACATCACCGTCGAGCAGGTCGTTGGCCAGCAGGATCACCGGCAGGGCAGGGCGCTTGGCGGCAGCCATGAATGATGCTCGCTACGTTCGCTATTACGAACGTTTTACATAAGGCAGAGGGCCTGGAGCATCAATTCACGTCAGGTAGTGTGATTTTTCTTATTCCCGTTCGAAAAGAGGAAATCTCTCTTCGCGGCTATTCGGCGACCGAAATCCGGGGAAGCATTTTCTCCAGCGGAACCGTCAGCGCGGCGCGCAAGACTGGCTCAGCTTGCCCAGCGCCGGGCCGATTCCCTTGAGCGGGATCACATCGTAGCCCTTCTTGATGCCGTCCTGGCGGATGCGCAGCGAGCGGCCGGCCGGCAGCGCCGTGAACATCGCAGCGTCCGTACCGACTACGCGATAGGCGCCGCCGAATGGCCCTGAGGTGTCCTTGAGACTGAGTGGGAAGTCGCGGCCGTCTACAGCAAGAGTGATCGGCCCCTCCGAGAGGATGCCGGGAATGTCGAGATAGAGGCCGAGCTGTTTGTCCGCCTCACAACGGATGAAGGCGCAGGACCAGGAATCATCGGTCATCGTCGGAGAGCAGCCCTGAATGGCGCGCTTGCTTTCGCCCTCGAAGATGCTTGGCTTCCAGTCGGCCACGGCTTCGCCCGTCATGGAAAGACCAAGCAGCATGCCCAGGATCACAACCCGCATCGTCGCCTCGCAGGACATTCCAGCCCAAACGGTAGGGGCCTGATACTGCCGCGACAAGACGACAGTGGAATGGCCACTTTCAGACCAAACCACCCAGCCGGTAACCCACTCCCGGCTCGGTCTCGATCAGCTTCGGCTCGGCTGGATCATCCTCCAGCTTCTGCCTGAGCTGGCCGACGAAGACACGCAGATACTGCACGTCATGCTCATGGGCCGGGCCCCAAACAGCTGTTAGAATTTGCTTGTGGGTCAGCACACGGCCATTGCCCTGGGCCAGACAGGCGAGCAGGTCGTATTCCTTGGGGGAAAGCCTCACCGCCGCGCCGTCCTTGCTGATCCGGCGGTTGACGAGATCGATCTCGACATTGCCGACCTGCAATGCCGGCTCCGAGCCTTGCCGCTCCAACCGATGGCGCAGCGCGACGCGCAAGCGCGCCAGCAATTCGCCGACCCCGAACGGCTTCTCGACATAGTCATCGGCGCCGGCATCGAGCGCATCGATCTTCTCGGTCTCGCGATCGCGGGCGGAGAGGATGATCACCGGCCCATCATAGAAGGCGCGCGCCTTGGCGAGCGCTTCCTTGCCGTCCATGTCGGGCAGGCCGAGATCGAGCACGACGGCGTCAGGCGGCTTGCGGGCGATCTCGCGCAGGCCCGTCGTCGCGTCGTCGGCGCGGATCGGCTCGTAGCCGGCGGCGTCGAGCGCCGGGCCGAGGAAGCGGTGGATCTGCGGCTCGTCGTCGATGACGAGGATGCGCGGGCGGAAGGCGGTCATGGCTTGGTCTCTCCGCCCGCGACGTCCTTGCGCAGGCTGATCAGGATGCGGGTGCCGCCCTTGCTGCCGTCCGGGCGGTCATGGATCGGGCTGGCGGCGGCGATGCGCCCGCCCATGGCCTCGACGAAGCCCTTGGCGATGGCAAGGCCGAGCCCCGCCCCCTTGCCGCGTTCGCCGCCGCGATCGATCGATTCCTCCAGTCGCCGGAACTTCTCGAAGACGCGCTCCAGTTCGGCGGTCGGGATGCCGCGGCCTTCATCCTCGATCGAGATCACGACATTGCCGCGGTCCTCATAGGCGGCGGCCTCGATCAGCGCCCCGTCCTCGCTATAGGCGATGGCGTTTTCGAGGATATTGACCAGCACCTGTTCCAGCAGAGCCGGATCTGCCCGGACGAGGGAGAGCTCCGCCGGAAAATCGCGGTGGACCGGTCGCTTCCCGAGCCGGCGCGAGATGCGCGCCAGCGCCGCCGCGATCACGTCACGGACATCGATCCAGTCGCGCCGCGCCACCAATGCCCCGCCTTCGAGCTTGGTCATGTCGAGCAGGTCGCCGACATAGCGGTTGAGCCGCTCGGCCTCCTCGCGGATCGAAAGCAGCAGATCGTCGCGCACGGCCGCCCGCATGCCCTCGCCATAGTCGATCAGCGTCGTCGCAGAGCCGAGCACGGTGGCGAGCGGGGTCCGCAGATCATGGCTGACCGAGTTGAGCAGGGCTGAGCGCAGGCGATCGCTGCGGCGCAGCGCTTCGGCGTCGACCGCGGCGGCGGCGAGCTCGGCCCGCTCGATCGCGATCGCCCCCTGATCGAGCAGCGCCAGTGCGAAACGCTCGCTCTCGGCGCTCGCCAGCGCCTTCGGCTCGAAGCCGACCACGCCGGAGCGGGCCCGCACGCCCTGCAGCGGCCGGAAGGTCCAGGCGACGTTCGGCAAGGTGCCGGTACCGGCGCCGGCCGGCTCGCCGCGGTTCCAGGTCCAGCGCGCCGCGGTCATGTCGGCGGTCGAGAGCGCTTCGAGCTCCGGAGCACCCGCTGCCGGCATGATTTCACCGGCGACCGGCAGCAGCACCACGACCTTGCCGGAGGTCGCGGCCGAGACCTGCTCGGCCAGGATCGAGGCGACGTCCTCGCGCCGGGCTGCGGCCGAGAGCCGACGGCTGGCGGCGAGCAGGGCGGTGATCGCCGAGGCGCGCCGCGCTGTCGCCTTGGCCTGGTCGCGGATGCGCCCGGTCAGGCCGCCAGTCGTCAACGCCACCGCGAAGAAGACGAGGAAGGTCAGGACGTCGGCCGGATGGCCGATCCAGAAGGACAGGCGCGGCTCGAGGAAGAAGAAGTTGTAGGCGAAGGCCGCGAGCGCCGCCGCAGTCACCGCCGGCCAGAGGCCGAAGGCGAGGCCGGCGCCGAGCACGCTGACCATGAACAGCATGGCGAGATTGACGTTCTCGACTCGCTTGTCGATCAGCTCGGCGAGACCGATCACCACCCCGACCATCGCGACGGCGCCAAGATGAGCGAGCCAGTTGAACGGCCCTGGCGGCGCACTCGCAACCGCCGGCTGCGCCGGCCCGGTCGTGACCTCGGTGATGATGTGCAGCGCCGCACCGTTCTGCGCCTTCAGCAGCTCCGGGGCGAGAGAAGGGCGGAACCAGGCGCGCCAGCCCTTGCGGTGCGATTTGCCGACAACGATCTGCGTGACGTTGTTGCGGCGGGCATAGTCGAGCACGGCGCCGACGAGATCGTCGCCGTTCAGCACGACGCTGGCGCCGCCGAGCTGTTCGGCGAGCTTCAGAGCTTCCGCAAGATGAGCACCACGGCCGGAATTCGGCTCAACCCCACCCGGCCGCTCGACATGAGCGACCGTCCAGGGCGCGTCCATCATCATGTCGGAGAGGCGCCGCCCCGCCCGGACCAGCGAGCCGGCCATGGCGTCCGGGCCGATCAGCACGAGGATGCGCTCGCCCGCCGCCCAGGGCCCCTCGACGCCGGCACGTTTCATCGCTTGGCTGAGCTGGTCGTCGACCGTCTGCGCCGCGCGCCGCAGCGCCAGTTCGCGCAGCGCCGTCAGATTCTCGGGCTTGAAGAAGTTGCCGGCGGCCAGCCGTGCCGTCTCGGGGACATAGACCTTGCCCTCTTCCATGCGCTGGCGCAGTTCGGTCGGCGTGATGTCGATCAGCTCGATCTCGTCGGCGCGGCTGAGGGCGCTGTCCGGCACCGTCTCGCGCTGGCGCACGCCGGTGATCTTCCAGACCACGTCGACCAGGCTTTCGAGATGCTGGACGTTGAGCGTCGTCCAGATATCGATGCCGGCTTGCAGCAGCTCCTCGACATCCTGCCAGCGCTTGGGATGGCGGCTGCCCGGCGCGTTGGAATGAGCGTATTCGTCGACCAGCAGCAGGCGCGGCTTCAGGGCGAGGGCCGCGTCGAGATCGAACTCCATCATCAGCCGACCGCGATGCTCGAGCGGCCGGCGTGCCATCACCTCGAGCCCGTCGAGCAATTCCTCCGTCTCGCGCCGTCCATGCGTCTCGACCACGCCGACCAGCACCTCGCCATGCTCCGCCTGGGCGCGCCGACCTTGCGTCAGCATCTCGTAGGTCTTGCCGACGCCGGGCGCCATGCCGAGAAAAATCTTCAACCGGCCGCGCTTGCCGCGGCCGGCTGAAGCCAGCAGGGCGTCGGGGTCGGGCCGCCCTGCCTCGCGGAACTGGGATTCGTCGGTTGCCATCGAACCTAACGTTGAGCGCGCGGCCAGCGCGCGTCGAGTGCCAAATTCACGGCTAGCACGTTGACGCGCGGCTCGCCGAGCAGACCGAAGGTCGAGCCCTCGGTATTGGCGGCGATCACCGCCTGCACCTCTGCTGCCGGAACCTTGCGGGCCGCAGCGATCCGGGGAACCTGCCGCGCCGCGTTGGCCGGCGAGACATGCGGGTCGAGTCCCGAGCCAGAAGCGGTGACGGCATCGACCGGGATCGGCGCCGGGCTCTCGGCGCGCAGGGCCTCGGCGTCGGTCTTGATGCGGGCGGCGAGGTCCTCGTTCAGCGGCCCGAGATTGGAGCCGGACGAGCCGGAGGCGTCATAGCCGTCCTTGCCGGCAGCCGAAGGGCGAGGGCGCAGATAGGCCTCGTCCTTGAAGTTCTGCCCGATCCAGCGCGAGCCGACTATCTCGCCGGAGGCGTTGCGAACCAGCGAGCCGCCGGCCTGCGCCGGGAACAGCGCCTGCGCCAGCCCGGTGACCCCGAGCGGATAGGCGAGGCCGAGCAGGGCGGTGAAGAGGACCATCGAGACAATGGCCGGGCGAAGATTGGCGATCATGACCTTTTGTCCTGTTCCGTCGATCACGCCAGCCCGAAGGCCGCGACGATGAGATCGATCAGCTTGATGCCGACGAAGGGCGCGATCAGCCCGCCGATGCCGTAGAGGGTGAGGTTGCGCGAGAGCAGCTTGGCTGCGCCGATCGCCCGATAGCGCACACCCTTCAGGGCGAGCGGGATCAGCGCGACGATGACCAGCGCATTGAAGATCACCGCCGAGAGGATCGCGCTCTGCGGGCTCGCCAGCCCCATGATGTTGAGCGCGCCGAGCGCCGGCAGCGAGACCACGAACAGCGCCGGGATGATGGCGAAATATTTGGCGACATCGTTGGCGATCGAGAAGGTGGTGAGTGCGCCGCGGGTGATCAGCAGCTGCTTGCCGACCTCGACGATCTCCAGGACCTTGGTCGGGTCGCTGTCGAGATCGACCATGTTGCCGGCCTCGCGGGCAGCCTGCGCACCGGTTTGCATGGCGACGCCGACATCGGCCTGCGCCAGGGCAGGAGCGTCGTTGGCGCCGTCGCCGCACATGGCGACGAGCCGGCCCTTGGCCTGCTCGGTGCGGATGATCCGCAGCTTGTCCTCCGGCGTCGCCTCGGCGAGGAAGTCGTCGACGCCGGCTTCCGAGGCGATCGCCGCCGCGGTGACGGGGTTGTCACCGGTGATCATCACCGTGCGCACGCCCATGCGGCGCAGGTCGGCGAAGCGCTCCTTCACGCCGGGCTTGACCACGTCCTTGAGGTGAATGACGCCGACCAACGCGCCGTTCTCGCTGACCGCGAGCGGCGTGCCGCCCGAGCGGGCGATGCCGTCGACCGCCTGGCGCAATTCCGCCGGCACCTGGCTCTGGCTGAGATCGAGCGTCTTGATCACGGCATCGACCGCGCCTTTGCGCCAGGACTTGCCGTCCTGGTCGAGGCCGGATTGACGGGTGGTAGCGCTGAACGGGATCGCGTTCGCGCCAGCCGGGATTTCGGCCGTGACACCCTGGTTGCGAGCGAGCTCGACGATAGAGCGGCCCTCCGGCGTCTCATCGGCGAGCGAGGCCATCAGCGCAGCCCGCAGCGCCGCGTCGGGGCGCACGCCCGGAACCGGGATCACCTCGACCGCCATGCGGTTGCCGAAGGTGATCGTGCCGGTCTTGTCGAGCAGCAGCGTATCGACGTCGCCGGCGGCCTCGACCGCACGGCCCGAGGTCGCCAGCACGTTCACTTTCAGAAGCCGATCCATGCCGGCGATGCCGACAGCGCTGAGCAGGCCGCCGATCGTGGTCGGAATCAACGTGACGAAGAGCGCGCCGAGCACCATCGGATCGAGCGAGACGCCGGAGAAGGCGCCGAGGCCCGTCAGCGTCACCACTGCGATCAGGAAGACCAGGGTCAGGCCAGCGAGCAGCACGGCGAGCGCCAGCTCGTTCGGCGTCTTCCTCCGGTCGGCGCCCTCGACCATCGCGATCATGCGATCGAGGAAGGACGAGCCCGGCCGCGAGGTCACGCGAACCTTGATCCAGTCGGAGACGACCGTGGTGCCGCCGGTGACGGCTGAGCGGTCGCCGCCGCTCTCGCGGATGACAGGGGCGGATTCGCCGGTGATCGCGGCCTCGTTGACCGAGGCGACGCCCTCGATGATCTCGCCGTCGGCGGGGATGACGTCGCCGGCCTCGACCAGGACGACATCCCCCGGCGCGAGTTCGTGAGCCGGCGTCGGGATCATCGCATTGCGCTCGGCATCGATGATCAGCTTGGCCTTGGTGGTGACGCGGGTGGCGCGCAGCGAATCCGCCGCCGCCTTACCGCGCCCCTCGGCGATCGCCTCGGCGAAGTTGGCGAAGACGACGGTGAGCCAGAGCCAGATCGCGATCTGGATCGGGAAGGCGGCAGCCTGGCCATTGGCGATCGCAACGATCGCCGAGATGGTGGCGAGTGCCGCGACGACCTCGGTGGCGAGAATGACCGGGTTGCCGGTCAGTTCGCGCGGGTCGAGCTTGCTGACGGCGCTCTTCAGGGCCGTCAGCACGATGGCCTGGCTGAAGGCGCTGGATTTGGCGAGTGAGACACTCATCGATAGAGTTCCTTTGTCGGCTCAGCGAATAGCCGCAAGCACCTGGAAGTGCTCGACGATCGGCCCGAGAGCGAGCGCGGGGAAGAATTGCAGGCCGCCCAGGATCAGGATGATGCCGACGAGCAGGCCGACGAAGAGCGGGCTATCGCTCGGCAAGGTGCCGGCGGTCGGCGCGAGCTTCGGCTTGGCAGCGATGGCGCCCGCAATGGCGAGCACGGGGATCGCATAGGCGAAGCGGCCGAGCAGCATGGCGATGCCGAGCGTGGTGTTCCACCAGGGCGCGTTGGCGGTGAGGCCGGCATAGGCCGAGCCGTTGTTCCCCGCCGCCGAAGAATAGGCGTAGAGGATCTCGGAGAGGCCACGCGGTCCCTTGTTCAGCAGGCCCTCGAGCGCGACCGGCAGCACTGCCGCCACAGCCGAGAAGCCGAGGATCGCGAGCGGCAGGATCAGCACGGCCAGCATGGCGAACTTGATCTCGCGGGTCTCGACTTTCTTGCCGAGATATTCTGGCGTACGGCCGACCATCAGGCCGGCGACGAAGACCGCGAGCAGCGCCATCACCACCATGCCGTAGAGACCGGAGCCAACACCGCCGGGCAGGATCTCGCCGAGCTGCATCAGGAACATCGCGACGCCGCCGCCAAGCGGCATGAACGAGCCGTGCATCGCATTGACCGAGCCGTTCGAGGCGCCAGTGGTCATCGCCGCCCAGACGGAGGAGGCGGCAGCGCCAAAGCGCACCTCCTTGCCTTCCATGTTGGCTGGCGTATGGGTGATGCCGGCGGCTGCCAGGGCCGGCTGCGGCGTCAGCGTCTCGGAGGAATAGATCGCGGCGGCGCCGAGGCCGACCAGGATCACCATCGCGGCGAGCAGCGCGCGCGCCTCCTTGCGGGCGCCGGCGACGCGCCCGAAGGCGATGACCGTGCCGAAGGCGAGAGCGTTCAGCGAGACGACTTCGATCAGATTGGTCAGCGGCGTCGGGTTCTCGAGCGGATGGGCCGAGTTGACGTTGAACAGGCCACCGCCATTGGTGCCCCATTGCTTGATCGCCTCCTGGCTGGCGACCGGGAAGAGGGCGATGATCTGGTCGGCGCCTTCCAGCGTCTTGGCGGTGACGTTGGCAAGGAGGCTCTGCGGCACGCCGGCGGCGACGAGCGCAAGCGCGGTGACGATCGAGAGAGGCAGCAGCACGTAAAGGACGGAGCGGGTCAGATCGACCCAGAAATTGCCGAGATTTTCCCCGCGATCGGCGGCGAAGGCGCGCGCCACGGCGGCAGCGACGGCAAGGCCCGCTCCGGCGGAGACGAAGTTCTGCACGGTCAGGCCCGCCATCTGGCTGAGGCTGCTCAGCGTCGTTTCGCCGCCATAGGACTGCCAGTTCGTGTTGGTCACGAAGCTGACGGCCGTGTTGAAGGCGAGATGCGGCGAGACGCCGTCGAAACCCTGCGGGTTCAGCGGCAGCAGCCCCTGCAGCCGCAGCAGGCCATAGAGCAGCACGAAGCCGATCACACTGAAGGCGAGGAAGGCGCCGGCATAGCCGAGCCAGTTCTGCTCCTTGTTCCGGTCGACGGCGAGCGCGGCGTAGAAGCCGGCCTCGACCGGCTTCAGCACCAGGTCGAACGGTGTTCGCTCGCCTGCCCAGACGCGCGCCATATAGATGCCGAGCGGCCAGCCTACGGCTACCGTCAGCGCGATCGTGAAGACGATCTCTGCCCAGCCCCGCCAGTCCATGCGAGGTCTCCTTTTTGTCGTTGGTTCAGAAACGGTCGGGGCGCAGCAGCGCGGCGACCATGTAGACCGCGAGCCCGAGGGCCGCGGCGGCATAGAGCAAGGTCAGGCCCATGGCGTCAGACCTTGCGCAGCAGCGCTGCGTACCAGCCGAAGAGCGCGAAGGCCCCGGCTCCGAGCGCGAGAAAGACGATGTCGGCCATGACGGATCTCCAGCCTGGTTTCAGACCGGAGATGTGGTGCCGGGCCTGCTAAGCGGTCGAGCGGGAAGGGCAGGCGAGGGCATAAGGGCGGCGTAAAGATCAGGATCTTTCGAAGGGCAGATCGAGATCGAGTTCGCCATATCCCATGCCATCGAGGAGCTGTCGCGTGCGGCGTAGGATGTCGTCCGGCGCGCCCGGCATGGGATGGTCGAGCACCAGTGCAGCATGGAGCTCTGATGAAAGATCAAGCCTCACCCCGTCCCTCGGCATGCCACGACTATCGAACACGATCCCATAAGCCTGCTCGTGGTCGTAGTTGCAGCGCCAAATGTGCTGCCGGCGATCCGTCGTCCGGACATCGATCGAACTGATCGAGAGCGGCTCCTCGGACAGCGATCGACGATGGAGCGAAATCTCAGCGAGACGCTCGCTGCCATAGAGAAGGAAACGCGAGTGATACCCGATCGGATCGGCGCCCGGCGGCGCCTGGTCGATCCAGCTCTGATGCGCACGCTGAGGGTCGACGATGCTGAGCAGAAGCTTCCCATCTGGTAGGCGCTGCGCCGCGATCAGCTTTTCATTGGCTTGGTAAGCCCGCTGCCCGGCCTCGATCGTCATCGGCTTCAGCAGGAGTGGGAGGGAACGGCGAAAGATATACTCCCTGCTGAAGCTGAGCTCGCCACACTGCTCGGGCATTGATGCCAGCAGGCCGTCCGGCGTCGCAGGCCAGCGGCCTGCTTGGAATTGCGGCTCCGCCACGCTTTCGCGCTCGTGTTCCGGCAACTCGACGGGAAATGGAGACGGCTCCCAGATCGACGCGATCTTGAGCTCCTGGACGGTTCGCTCCTCCCGTTCGTGGAACTCCGCGCAGATTGCCTTGATATCTCGTTCGAGGAGTTGCCGTTCCTTGGCCAGCCAGCGCTGCCAGATCGGATCGCGCCCCTCGAGTTGGTCCATGACCTCACTGGCCGTTTGGGCGCGTCCTGCCAGCAGCAAAGCGACGACATATGGGGAAATCTTGTCTCGGTCCCCCTCCAACCGCCGAGCCAGGCCTTCTAGCGTCGTGAGTGTTCCCAGCTCGGCAAATATGTCGTGCTGAAGTGAATCCATTAGCAGCGGCATGAAGTGCGCGGCGGTGACGTCCCAAAACGGGCTATGAATCGACTGGTCGTAACCGACTGAACCCGGGTGCTCATAGAGCGGATTGAGGTAACGCCAGAGACGGAAACGCGTCCGTTCCCCTGTGCGATCGAACAACGCGCCGCGCAAGACGTGCCGCACAGGCCGGATCAAGAGATGCCGGCCGACGAGGACGAGGTCGTCCCGCTCGGCCAGAAGGCTTTTCAGATAACGCTTGATGTCCGCCGGACGCGTTCCCGGCGCGGCTGGACCGCCCCTCACGCCCGCTGCCTTGAGATGCTGCCTGGCATAGTCGACGGCCCTGCCAGCGCTTTGCCATTCGCCTGATCCCTCTTCGAGCACGATGCCTTTCGTCAGTCTGGCCAGGGCGGCCGCGAGGCAGAGGCCGACACTGGCCTCATCCTCATCGCTCGCCCGGCGCAGGCTGACACAGCACGAGAACGGCCCGGCAGCCTCAGGCGGTTCAAGATCATCGGCAACATCGGGGCCGTTGCGGACGTCGAATTCGCAGCCTGATTGCTGACGCCGCAGCATCGCAGGGAGGAAGCCGCCATGGTCGGCGAGACGGCCGTGTCCGGATTGAAGCCTGACGGGAAAGCCGAGCGATCTCAGCTCGGCATTGATATCCTTGATGGTCGGCAGGCCCGCATCGAAAAGCACGTGCGCTTCAATCGCCATGTCGGCGGTCCTCGCCAGAGTCCGCCACAACTATAACGAGAATACTTCACCAGACACCAGCCTGCCGAAACCCGACACCAATCGGGCCGGCTTGGTTCAATTATCAGGGAGAAAACGGGTCGGGACGCCGACTTGCCAGCCGATTAATCAGCTGGCGGCTTCGAGCCCGGCCGTGGTGATGAAGGCCGAGAGAGCGAGGCCCGCCCAGAAGAAATCGTTGAGAACCCCGTGCAGAGGCACGCCGCCCAGGGTCACCGTTGAAAGGCCGCCGGCCAGGAACAGTGCCGAGGCCGCAACAAGGCTGTTCATATTTTCCTCCCGCATTTTGGCTCCGAACGCGGCGGGAGTGATTCCGTTCCCCCGATTCGATGCGGCATCCAATCATTTGTGTTGATAGGATCATCGCACGGACACAATTGCCGTGATGTGACAATGCGCGAAGGAGGGAATCGGCATGACATATCGCTTGAGCGGCGGCTGTCATTGCGGTGCGATCGGCCTGGAGTTGTCATTGCCGCGCTCGCCCGAAGAGGAGGTTGTCGGGGCCTGCCAATGCTCCTTCTGCCGCAAGCACAATGCCCGGACGGTCTCGGATCCCAAGGCGGAAGCCCGCCTCATCGTGTATCAGCCAGACCAGCTCCAGCGCTATCGCTTCGGCCTCAGCGCGTCCGGGGTCATCCTCTGCCACCGCTGCGGTGTCTATATCGCCATGCTGATGACCGAACGCGACGAGGCCTGGACGACGATCAACATCGACGCGCTCGACGAACGCTCCCGCTTCACCAGGCCGGCCGAGCCGCGCGATTTCAGCGGCGAAGCACTGGAAGGCCGGCGCGAGCGGCGCAAGGCACGCTGGACGCCGACCAAGCTGGTCGGCTGGCCGGAGGAGGGCGGATAGATCAGCCGGACGAGGACGCGCAGACCCGCTGGAGTGCTTGCCACTCTGCGTCAGAGAGGATCGGTGGCCCTGCCGTCGCAGGCGCGGCCAGCTTCATCCGTTCCAGTCTTTCGCTGCTGACCGGGTGGCTGTCGATGATTGTGGTCTTGCCGCCACTGCCGGTGATCCGGACGAGGAACTCGCCGAGCGACGCCGGCGAGCGGCCGAGCTGCGTCATCGCCCTGATCGCGAAATCATCGGCGGCCGTTTCGGTCTCGCGCGAATGCGAAGCGTCGAGCAATGTGCGGGAGGCAAAGATCACGGCGCCGCTGCCGGTAATGTCGCCGAAAAGCAGCCCGAACAGGAAAGAGGTGCCACCGGTCCGGATGACGCTGCGCAAGCCATCGCGGTGCTCGGCATGGCCGATCTCGTGAGCGATCACGCCGGCGATTTCGTCCGGATCGCGGGCCCGGCGCAGCAACCCCTCGAAGAGATAGATCCGCCCGCCCGGCAAGGCGACGGCGTTCGGAATGGGCGAGGACAGCACCCGTGCATCGAGCGCGGTCTCGCCGCCACCCGCCGTCTTCAGCGCCTCGACCATCTTGGCGAAGGCGCGCTGGCCCTCGGCCCCCGTGCAGAGCTTGCCGCCCATCAGCGCCCGCACCTGCTTGTCGACTGCATCCCCGAGGCGCTGTTCGACCGAAGCAGGAACCAGAGGCGCAAGCCGGTCGGCGACCAGCGGGATGCCATAGAGCGTCATCAGGACGATGGATGCGGCAGCGGCGAGCGACCAGGCGACGATCCGCAGCGCCTGGCCACCGCCGCGATTTTGGTCGAGCGCCGGACAGCGTGCGGCGAGCATGTGCTGCGTGGCCTCGTTCTCGATCTCCAGCCGCGCCTGCGTCGTCGCCGAGACCGAAGTCAGCCGCAGGCCACGGCTACTGTCGACGCGACGAATGTCGGCATAGCCCCAACTCGCCAGCACGATACCCTGCTCGACGATCTCGAGTTGAGCGCCGAGGCGGAGCTCGACCTGCCGCTTGCGGCTCGAAACCCCGTCGAAATAGACAGCCGGGTGGAGGTCATCGTCGACCGAACTCATCGCGGGGACAGGGCTCCGTGCTCAGAAGCCGGCGATATCCAGCCCGTCGGCAAGACCTTCGCCTAGGGCACCGGCCGCCACGCCTTGGCCGACGACATCGCTCGCCGCCGCCAGATTGTGCACGACAGTGCTTTGCGCGACGAGCCTCCAGACATCGCGGTTGAGATAGAGCCGGAGAACCGCGCCTATCGCGATGGCGGCAAAGAGATAGCCGATGACGAAGATCGCCAGCATGGCCGGATGCTGAGATGCGGTGAGGAGGCGCTGCTGGCTGTCGTGCCCTGTCCCTACGAGCGGCGAGATGAGCAGGAACGCCCCGAAATTCCAGATCGCGAAGAGAAGCAGCAACAACAACGACCAGCCGATGACCGCCCAGTAGCGTCCGAACAAGGCCTCGGTTTCGAGTTCCGACTCAAAGCGAACCTCGCCGAATCGCAGACCCGAAACCCACCAGCGCCACTCGATCGCTTTGAAGGCGGCATAGGCAAAGGGTGCCGCGATGACGAGGATGATCGCAGACAGGGCCAAAAACCAAGTGGGAATGAAGCCGAATACAGCCGTTGAACTGGTCATGCTCAAGAGAATGGGTGACGCCAGACCTGTTCCCAGCACGAACGCCGTCAGCAGCGCGACCAACCAAAGCCCCCAGGCCCGTTTGAACAAGTCGCCGCCGGTTCCATCGAAGCGCCCTTGCAGGCTGCCATAGGCGGTGTGGCGCATCTTGAAGCGTTCGAGGGCGGCCAGCCGCCAGGGCAGGGCAAGCCCGAGCGAGACGATGACCAGCAGCCACCACAGGCCCGAGCGCCAGCTATAGCTCAGGCCAGACCCGCCCATGGAGAAGCGCAGGCCGCGCCAGAGTGTGCGGGTCAGGCGATAGCGGCACGCCCGATAGCGTGCGAACTCGGTGAAGAGGTAGAAGAAGACGATGAGCGGGATGCTGGCGAAGGCCTGCAAGCGCTCGGCTTCGAGGCCGATCAGGAAATAGACCAGATAGACCGGCATCAGGATCGCCATGGCGACCAGGAAACCGATCAGCAGCTCCTTCGCTCGCCCGGTGTATTCGGCAGGATCGCCACCAACCGATGTGTGCGACCAGAGATGGCGACGGATGTCAGTCGCCAGCCAGAACCGGTAGAAGCCGAAGGTGACCAGTTCGAGCAGGGCGCCGCGCGTCACCAGTTTGCTGAAGGCCGGGCGTTCGCCCGAAAACGAGACCTGGTCGGCCGGCGCCGCCTGGTTGGCAACAGCTTGATGCATGGCCCGTGGCAGCCCCGGCGATAGAATCGGGCCGCTCGATGAGCTGCCCCCCAAGGATCACCTTCGCCGACGACGTTGGGTCATGCAACCATAAGTTAAGTCGAGCGGCGAACCGAACGCCATCCGGCGTCTGGTCGAGGTGTTCTATCCAGCGTTCGGCGGCATCAAAGCGAGCAGCTGCTCGCGAACCGCATCCGAGAACGGTCGCGACTTGCGCGTCATCTCGTCCATCTGGACCATCACCGTGATGCCGCTGGCGACGCAGCGGTCGCCCTGGAAGATCGCCTGTTCGAGCCGGACCGAGCTGCGGCCGACCGAGGCGACGCGCGTGCCGATCTCGACCTCGCCGGGCCAGAGCAGCTCCGAGCGGAAATCCATCTCCAGCCGGGCGATGACGAAGGCCGTTCCCGGTTCGACCAGCCCGCGGGCACGGTCATAAATCAGCTCGACGCGCCCGGTCTCCAGGAAGGTCGAGAACACCGCATTGTTGATATGACCCTGACGGTCGGTATCGCCATAGCGGAGCTTGTCCCGCGCCCGCAGCGGGAAATCGGTGATGGCGAGATCGTCCGGCATGGCAGGCTCCGTTCATGACGGAGCCTTCAAACGCGATCGGCGGTCGTGAGGCAAGCTCCGGCAGGAGCCTTCAGGCCAGCACGTCCGCATAGCCTGGATGGCGCCGCACCCAGGCTGCGACGAAAGAGCAACGCGGCACGACCCGCCGCCCGCTCGCCCGCGCGATCTCGAAGATGCCCTCGGCCAGTTGCGAGCCGAGACCGCGCCCGTTGAAGGCCGGTGGCACCTCGGTATGGGTCACGACAATCCGGTCACCATCGCTGCGATAGACGGCGAAGGCCTGTCCGCCAGGGAAATCAAGCTCGAAGCGTCCCGTCTCTGGCCGTTCGACCACATCGATCCGACCGGCTTCCAGATGCTGCGTCATGATTCCCCTCCGCCGGTACCCGCTAGCGGGAACGAGCGCTGTCTCGACCACAATGTGGGAGTTGCCCGGCCGCTTGTCTTCGGCCGCGCCCATGCTGAAGGGGAATGGCAGGGCTGCAGTCCGTCGCGGCCCTGCGAATGCCGGTCAGGACAGCCATTCCTGCTCACGCCGGCGGGCGCGCTCGCCCTTGAGCTCTTCCTCCGCGCCGTGGTCCACGACCTCCTCGGTGCGGTTGCGGAAGTTCCAGATCGCTTTCGCGGCTTCCCAGTGCTCGCGATCGCGGCCTTCCGGCTGCCCTTCCTGCATCCAAAGTGAATAGGCGATCTTGCGGATTTCGCGTTCGGCCTTGCCAAGATGGCTCATCTCGTCCTCCTGGTTCCGTTGCAGTCGGCGAGGAAACGACGGAACGCCATGCGACGTTCCGCGCCTCCCATCCAATCTGTCACCGCAATGTGGCGCTCGCATGAGCCCATCGGAGGCAATGGCCGGCTCCTTCGGGGAAGGGACCGTCATATCGCAGGAGCAACGCTATTCCGCGACGGCCGGGGCAGGGGCCGTCATCTGCTCGAAGCAGTCGAGCGTCCGCGCGGAATAGACCAACGCCGCTCCGGCATTCATCGCAATCGCCACGCCGAGCGCCTCGGCGATCTCCTCGCGGCTGACGCCGGCCTTGATCGCGGCGTCGACATGGGTCGTGATGCAGCCGTCGCAGCGCGTTGTGACGGCGACCGCGAGCGAGATCAATTCGCGGGTGCGCGCATCGAGATGCGTGGTCTTCGCGGCGCCGCCGGCCAGCGCGACATAACCCCTGAGAGCGTCGGGAGCGGCCTTGCCGAAGTCGCCGACACGGCCTTTCAGCTCGGTACGGTAAGTGGTCCAGTCCAGCATGGGGATGCCCTCCGTCGCAAAGCACGACCGGCCTGAGCCGCCGGCCAGGGAGGATTGTTAGGCAGCGGCCCTCATCCGCGCCAGAGCCGGCAGGGAGATCGCTGGTCACAGTCGCGCTACGGCCCTTCGATCCAGGGAGCCTCGGGGGCAGTCCCCTCGTTCCCGAGGCGCAGCATCAGCGCCAGCAGCTCCCGCTGGTGCGTCTTGTTCTTGGCGAAGGCCGAGATTTCAGATGCGCGCGCGCCGTGGCGTATTGCACGCCGATCCAGGCGGCGATGTCGACGAACGTCCCGCCGAGGGCAGGGCCATATGACCGGCACTGCCCTCGACAATTGTCGCGAATGCGTCAGGCCGCCTTCGCCAGCGCCGGTGCGACGGCGAAGGGCGCCGCCGTCTTGGCCTTGACCTCGTCGAGCGTGACGTCCGGCGCGAGCTCGATCAGGGTGAGCCCGCCGCCCTTCTCCTTGTCGCAAGCCATGACGCAGAGGTCGGTGATGATGAGATCGACCACGCCGGCGCCGGTCAGCGGCAGCGAGCAGCGCTCCAGCACCTTGGATTCGCCTGCCTTGTTGGCGTGATCCATCACCACGATGACCTTCTTGACGCCGGCGACGAGGTCCATCGCGCCGCCCATGCCCTTCACCATCTTGCCGGGGATGGTCCAGTTGGCGATGTCGCCATTCGCCGCCACTTCCATGGCGCCGAGGATGGTCAGGTCGATATGGCCGCCGCGGATCATCGCGAAGGAGTCGGCCGAGGAGAAGAAGCTCGAGCTCGGCAGGATCGTGATCGTCTGCTTGCCGGCATTGATCAGGTCCGGATCGGCCTCGCCCTCATAGGGGAAGGGACCGATGCCGAGCAGGCCGTTTTCCGACTGCAAGGTCACGTCGACGCCATCGGGGATATAGTTCGCCACCAGCGTCGGGATGCCGATGCCGAGATTGACGTAGTAGCCGTCCTTCAGCTCCTTGGCCGCGCGGGCGGCCACCTGTTCGCGGGTCCAGGCCATCAGGCGGTCTCCCTCTTGCGCTCGGTCAGCTTCTCGATCTTCTTCTCGTTGATCGTGCTCTTGATGATGCGGTCGACATAGATGCCGGGGGTATGGATCGCCTCCGGATCGAGCGAGCCGACCGGGACGATCTCCTCGACCTCGGCCACCGTCACCTTGCCGGCGGTCGCCATGTTCGGGTTGAAGTTGCGCGCCGTACGCCGGTAGACGAGATTGCCGGCGGTGTCGGCCTTCCAGGCCTTGACGATGGCGACATCAGCCCGGAGCCAGGTCTCGCGGACGTAGAGCTGGCCCTCGAACTCCTCGACCGGCTTGCCCTCGGCCACCACCGTGCCGACGCCGGTCCGGGTATAGAAGGCCGGGATGCCGGCGCCGCCGGCGCGGATGCGCTCGGCGAGGGTGCCTTGCGGGTTGAGCTCGAGCTCGAGCTCGCCGGAGAGGTATTGCTGCTCGAACAGCTTGTTCTCGCCGACATAGGACGCGATCATCTTCTTGATCTGCCGGCTCTCCAGCAGCATCCACAGGCCGAAGCCGTCGGCACCGGCATTGTTCGAGATCACGGTGAGGTTCTTCACCCCGGACCGGCGAACCTCCGGGATCAGGCTCTCGGGATTGCCGGACAGGCCGAAGCCGCCGGACATGATCGTCATCCCATCGAACAGCAGCCCATCCAGGGCGGCCGCAGGGCTGTCATAGATCTTGCGCGTCATCCATCCCTCGTCGTTCGAGCCGGCTTCAGCGGCTCATCCGTCACTCGTTCTGCCTGAGCCGGGACGATCGGTCGATCCTGCCCAGCGTCGCTTCGGCTGGGAAGCATCCATACCGGGCGTCTTCGGCCGCGTCGATGCCGCCGGTGACGCGTTGCTGCACCATGTAACGCATCGGTCATGTCCTGCAGGCAAAGTTGGCCGAGGCGACTGCTTCAGGGCAGCTCAATTCATGTTGTCGCGCAGGAAGATCTCGATGCGGATGCGCTCCTGCTCGGGCAGGATCGGCTCGCCGGTCGCCTGTGCCATCAACACGCGCGCGGCCGAGCGCGCCTCGTGGCCCGGGTCCTGATTGATCACGGCGGCTACGGTGCCGGCGAGCAGGCCGCGCCGGGTCGCCTCGGTCAGTTCATGCGCGATGAAGACGAGCGGCCTGCCGGCAGCCTCCAGCGCGGCGACGATGCCCTCATTGCCGGCGCCGACATTGTAGAGCCCGATCAGATCGGGGTGCCGGGCGAGGAGCCGGGCGACCGCCGCCTGATTGCGCTCGCTCTGGTCACGCTCCTCGAGCACCGGCAGCAGGTTGAGCCCCGGATATTCGCCGGAGAGCACCTGCTGGAAGCCGAACAGCCGCTCGACATGGTCGCGCAGCGACATCGAGCCGAGAATGACGCCGACCGGGCCGCTGCGGCCACCGAGGAAGCGGCCCATCAGCGAGGCGCTGGTGCGGCCCGCCGCCGGGTTGTCGATGCCGACATAATGGGCGCGGCGGGAGGTCGGGGCGTCCGAGACCAGCGTCACCACCGGAATGCCCCGCGTCACCAGGTCGTCGATGGCGGCGCGGACCTTGGGATGGTCGAGCGCCACCGTGGCGACGCCGTGGAAATGCCCGGCGAGGCCGGAGAGCCCGCTCGCCAGCGCCTCGGGGTCGAAGACGTCGAGCTGCAGGATGTCGATGAAGGCATTCTGCGGCTCCAGCCAATCGCTGATCCTGCGCACCTGCTGCATCAGGACGGCCATGAAGGTGTTGGTGCTGGAGGGCAGGATGAAGGCGAAGCGGAAGGATTGGCCGCGCGCCAGCCGCGCTGCAGCGGGGTTGGCTCGGTAATCGAGCTTGGCGATCGCGCGCCTGACGCTCTCGACGGTCTTGGCGCGGACCCCGTCGCGCTGGTTCACGACCCGGTCGGCCGTGGCGAGCGAGACGCCGGCCTCGCGCGCCACATCCTCCAGCGTCGCCCTCCTGACCGGGATCCGGCTTCGATCCACATTGTCCTCCACGAACCCTCCTCGAACCTGCGCAGCGGGATCGGAATCCGCTTTCACCGGCAGCGCAGGCCTTGGCATTTGCGGGCAGCCTGAGTCCAGCCGTTCGGGCGGTCTCGGGCTCGCCCGGACTTCAGCGCGCCGCCCAGAGCAGGCCGCGCGTCATGATGGCGCGGATCTCCGGCACGTCGAGCTCATAAGCTCGGTGCCCGAGCGAGGAATAGAACACCCGCCCCGCGCCATAGCGCTTGCGCCAGACCACCGGCATCACCACCCCGTCGATCCAGGCCGCGTGCTCGCCGGTGAAGGTCGTGGTCGCCAGCACCTCGTTGGCCGGGTCGACATGCATGTAATACTGCTCCGAGCGATGCTCGAAGCTGGCGATGCCCTGCATCAGCGGATCATCGGGGCGAGTGATGTCGACGGTGTAGTCGATGATACCGCCGGGATGCGCCACCCACTGGCCGCCGCACATGAACTGGTAGTCGACCGAGTCGCGGAAGGCGTCGCACATCCCGCCGTGATGGCCGGCGAGGCCGACGCCGCCGGCAACCGCCTCGCACAAAGCGAGCGCCTCCGGCTTCTCGATCTTCGACATCGTGTAGATCGGCACGATCAGCGAGTAGTTGCGGATCTCGGGATCGAGGAAGACGGAAGTCGCAGTCTCGACGCGCACGTCGAAGCCCTCCGCCTTCAGCCAACCCCGGATCATCGAGCTGCAGAGGTCGGGGTCGTGGCCGCTCCAGCCGCCCCAGACGATCAGCGCAGTCCTTGTCATGTCGATCCCCGTTCAATCCAGAGTGCCGGTGGGCAGGCCGGGCGGCAGCATGGCCGGCCGCTCGACCGTGGTTGCAAGCGTGACGCGCCGTCCTTCGTCGGAGGCGATCTGGAAGGCTTCCATCGCTTCGAGCACGTGCAGCGCCAGCGCGCCGCTGGCCCGGTGCGGCCGCCCGGAGATCAGGCCCGCCGCCATGTCGGCGACGCCGATCGAGCGGAACTCGCCCTCGCTGTTGCCGTGGCTGAGGGCCTGTTCCTGCCAGTCCCCGCCGGCCTTGGCGACGAGGACCTCGCCGCCGAAGCGGTTCGGATCGGGCACCGCGAGGCTGCCCTCGGAGCCGTAGATCTCGATCGGGCTGTGGCGGTGCTTGGGAACGTCGAAGCTCATGGTGATCGAGACGACCGCGCCCGAGACGAATTCGAGCACGCCGGTGACATGGGTCGCGACCTCGACCGGAATCAGCGTACCGTTCATCGGCTGGCTGGTGACGAGGCGCTCGGCCTTCGGCCGCGTCGCAAAGCCGACGACGGAGGCGATCGGCCCGAGCAGGTTGACGAGGTCGGTGATGTAATAGGGGCCCATGTCGAGCATCGGCCCGCCGCCGCGCAGGTAATAGAAGCCGGGCGCCGGATGCCAGCGCTCATGGCCCGGGCAGCCGAAGAAGGCGTTGCCGGCGACCGGCTTGCCGATCGCGCCGTCGTCGATGAGCTTGCGGGCGGTCTGGTGGCCGCCGCCGAGGAAGGTGTCGGGCGCCGAACCGACGCGCAGGCCCTTCTCCTGGGCCAGGTCCATCACCTTGCGGGCCTCGGCGACGTTGACGCCGAGCGGCTTCTCGGAATGGACATGCTTGCCGGCCCGCAGCGCCGCGAGGCTGACATCGGTATGGGCCAGCGGCACGGTCAGGTTGACGATGATCTCGACATCGTCGCGCTTCAGGAGCTGGTCGACCCGCATCGCCGGTACGCCGAACTCGGCGCCGCGCGCCTCGGCCGGGGCGGAGCGCATGTCGGCGACGGCGCGCAGCTCTATGGTCGAGAACTGCTGCATCGCCGTCATGTATTTCGTCGAGATGTTGCCGCATCCGATGATGCCGACGCCGATCTTTCGCATTGAACGCTCCTTGATAACCGGATGGGGCAGCCGCTCAGCCTTTCACCGCGCCGGCGGTCAGGCCGGCGACGATGTGCTTCTGGGCGAAGAGGAAGAGGATGATGGTGGGCAGGATGGTGAGGGTGATGAAGGCGAGCACCAGGTGCCACTCGGTCGAGTATTCGCCCTGGTAGACCATGATGCCGAGCGGCCAGGGGTAGAGGCTGTCGCTGTTCAGCATGACCAGCGGGATCAGATAGGCGTTCCAGCTGTGCACGAAGGTGATGGTGCCGACGGTCGCCAGGATCGGCCGCGACAGCGGCAGCGTCACGTAGCGGAAGAACTTCGGGTAGGAGCAGCCGTCGACCAGCGCGGCCTCCAGCAGCTCGGTCGGCAGGTCCTTGAAGAAGCGCCGCAGCAGCAGGATGCTCATCGCCAGCGCGAAGGCGACCTGGGGCAGGACGACGCCGAGATGGCTGTCGAGCAGGCCGAGATCGCGGACCTTGATGAACATCGGCAGGATCGCGGTGGCGGCCGGGAAGAGCAGGCCCATCGTCAGGTAGTTCAGCAGCATGTCGCGGCCGAAGAAGTGCAGATGGGCGAAGACGAATGCGGCCATCGAGGCGGTGATCAGCGTCAGCACCACAGTCAGCGTCGCAATGACGAAGGAGTTGCCCAGCAGCTGCCAGTAGCGCCGCGAGAGCAGGATGTCGGCGTAGTTGCCCCATTCCCAGACGCTCGGCAGCCCGAACGGATTGGTCCGAAGCTCGCCGAGCGACTTGAAGCCTCCGAGGACCGTCGCGACCAGCGGCGTCATCACGAACAGAACCACGGCGAGAAGATAGAGCGCCTTGCCGACCGCGGCCGGGCTGAAGCCGTCATCGCTGAAGGCGACGGTGGGAGCGGGCTCACTCATCACGCATGATCCAGCGCTTGTAGGTGAAGGCGAACACCACGCAGATCAGGAACAGGATGACGCCGACGGCGCTGCCGAAGCCGACGCGCATGCGCGTGATCCCGAAGGTGTAGAGAAAGCTCACCATGGTGTGAGAGGAGTCGGAGGGTCCGCCGCGCGTCAGCGGCATTACCAGGTCGAAGAGCTGCAGCGAGCCGACGATGGCGAAGAAAGCCGAGAGGCGGATGGTCGGCGACAGGGCCGGGATGACGACGTAGCGCAAGCTCTGCCAGCGGCTGGCCCCGTCGATCCTGGCCGCCTCCAGCATGGCGCGGTCGATGGTCTGCAGCGCCGCGATGAACAGCATCATGTGGAAGCCGAAATATTTCCACACGATTACGACGAGGATGGCGGCGAAGGCCGTCTGCGGGCTCGCCAGGAGATGCGGCGCCTGCGCTCCAAAGCTCTTGTAGATCGCCGCCAGCAGGCCGTAGTCGCCGTCATAGACGAAGCTGAAGATCAGGCCGGTCGCGATCTCCGCCAGGATATAGGGCAGGAAGAACACCATCCGCAGCGCCACCGCGCCACGGAAGCGATCGGCCAGGATGATGGCGAGCGAGAGCGCCAGCGGCAGCTGGATCACCAGCGAGACGGCGATGATCAGCAGATTGTTCTTGAAGGCGGTGCCGAAGGCGCGGTTGTCGAAGACGAAGCGGTAGTTGTCGAGGCCGATCCAGTTGGTCGGCGAGCCGAAGCCGTTCCAGTTGAAGCCGGAATACCAGGCGGCCTCGCCGACCGGCAGCACGACGAACAGCGTGAACAGCAGCAGCGCCGGCGGCAGGAACAGCAGGATGGTCGAGAGCTTGCCGACATCGGAAACTCTGCGTCCGGCGAGAGCAGCCATGATCACCTCGCGCGATGATGGACGGGCAGGGGAGGTCGGTCGGCGGGAGCAACCCGCCGTCTGACGCTTCCATCGAGTGGGGCGTGTGCCCCCACTGCTCCTCGCCGTCAGTTGCCCTGGCGGAAGGCGTCCTGGATCGCCTTGGCCGCCTGTTTCGGCGTCATCGTGCCGGCGGCGATCTCGGTGGTCGCGTCGTTGACGACCCGGCCGACGGAGGGGCCGAGATCCTGGTCGTAGAAGTTCTGGTGATAGCTCGAATTGGCGATGTTCTGCGCGATGTTGCGCATGAAGGCGCTGCCGAGCCCGGCTTCCGCGCCCTTGTAGACCGGCACGATGAAGTTGCCGGCGGCGAGGCGCTTCTGCGGCTCGGCGCTGACAAAGTATTTCAGGAAGGCGACCGCCTCTTTCGGCGCGCCCTTGGTGACGAGCCAGCCATTGATGCCGCCGAGCGTATCGCTCGGCTGGCCCTTGCCGCCGGGCACCGTCGGGAAATTGATCCAGGCGAGCTTGTCGTCCGGCACGCCGGTCTTGTCGACCGCGAAGACCTTCTGGGTGTGGTAGAAGCTGGAGATGGCGAGCAGCATCGCCGCCTTGCCGTCGCCGAAATACCCGATCGCCTGCTGGCTCTTGAAGCCGAGGAAACCGTTCTGGAAGGGCTGGAGATCGACCAGCTGCTTGAACAGATCGCCCGATTTCTGGAAGGTTTCGCCCTCGAAGCCACCATCCTGCCCCTTCAGCGCCGCCTGCATCGCCGCCTTGCCGCCGAGGCGCACGGCCAGATGCGTCCAGTAGAAATGCACCGGCCACTTGTCGGCGCCGCCAACCGCCAGCGGCGTGATGCCGGCGGCCTTGAGCTTCTTCACCGCGTCGAGGAAGTCGTCATAGCTCGTGATCTTGCCGGCATCGACGCTGGCCTTGGCCAGCAGATCCTTGTTGGCCATGAAGCCGACCTGCGAGACGCCATAGGGTACACCGTAGACCTTGCCGTTCACGGTAAAGGCGTCGACCGCGCTCGGGGACAGATTGTCCTTGTAGCCCTGCATCGCCGTGGTGATGTCCTCGAGGACGCCGGCCTCGACCTGCGATTTCAGCACGCCGCCGGCCCAGCTGAAGATGATGTGCGGCCTGTCCTTGGACTGCAGCAGCGTCGGCGCCTTGGCCTTGTAGGCCTCGTTCTCGAGATACTGCATCTCGATCTTCACGCCGGGATTCTTCGCCTCGAACTCGCGCGCCACCTCTTCCCAGATCTTCACCGGGACGGGATTGGCCTCGATATGCAGCCATTTGACCGTGGTCTGGGCGAGGGCCGCGCCGCTGCTGAGGGCGAGCGCGGCAACGCCGGCGAACAGGCGCATGAAACGAGCCATAGGGGTCCTCCCGAATTCGGCCGCTGGCGGGCCGTTGATTGGCAGGAACGCTACCCTCGGAATTTGAGGTGCGCAACTCAAATTCTGATGCTATTCGAATCCGGACGCCGCGGCTCATCTGCGGCAATGACGAGGGAGGCGGTCTTGGCGGGTGCGATTTATCCCGATCTGGCGGGC
>Ga0102589_1001150_pt1 | contig 39048 bp, 33 predicted proteins | sample AraplaMF_Col_mLB_FD_76858 | JGI IMG/M metagenome (GOLD analysis project Ga0102589, IMG submission 76858) | Arabidopsis root microbial communities from the University of North Carolina, USA - plate scrape MF_Col_mLB | ecosystem: Host-associated > Plants > Roots > Endosphere | place: USA...
CATTCCGGTGGTGCCGCCCGCGAGGCCAGCTCGATCAGCACCTCCTGGAACGGCTTGCACTGCCCCGTGGGCGGCACCACCGGAATGCGCACCGAATCCACCGGCCCGTCGAACTCCGAGATCGGCCGGTCGAGCATGCTCATCGCGTCGTGGCGTTCGAGGTAGGTGGTGTCGGGCAGCACCAGGTCGGCGAAGGCCACGGTCTCGCTCTGGAAGGCATCGCACACCACCAGGAACGGGATCATGTACTCGCCCTGCTCGTCCTTGCGGTTGAGCATCTCGCGCACGGCCATCGTGTTCATGCTCGAGTTCCAGGCCATGTTGGCCATGAAGATCAGCAAGGTGTCGATGCGGTAGGGATCGCCCTTCACCGCATTGGTGATGACGTTGTGCATCAGCCCGTGGGCCGACAGCGGATGCTCCCACGAGAACGCATGATCGATGCGGATCGGCGAGCCGTCGGGGTTGATCGCGAGTTCGTCGGGGCTGGCCGGGAAGCCCAGCGGCGCCGCATTGAGCGGCGTGTTGGGCTGGATCATTCCGGGGTCGTTGAAGGCACGGTAGTTGGGCACGATGTGGCGCGGGTACGGCGCCTTGTGGCGAAAGCCGCCGGGCGCGTCGATGGTGCCGAGCACGCTCATCAGGATCGCGAGCGCGCGCACGGTCTGGAAGCCGTTCGAATGCGCCGCCAGCCCGCGCATCGCATGGCAGGCCACGGGCCGCGCCTGCGTGGTCTCGTGCCGCTTGCCCCAGGCATCGGTCCAGGCGATGGGCAGTTCGAAGGCCTGGCGCAGCGCGGTCTCGCCCATCTCGCGCGCCAGTTGGCGGATGCGCGCGGCATCGATGCCCGTGATGGCCTGCGCCCATTCGGGCGTGCAGCTCGCCACGCGCTCGCGCAGCAGCTGGAACGAGGGCGCGACGCGCGTACCGTCGGCCAGCGTGTAGTGGCCCTCGAGCGCGGGATCGCAGCCATCGGCGATGCCTTCGGGATACGCGGGCTTCACCGTGCCGCTGGCCTTGTCCCACACCAGCTTGTTGTGCGGATGGCGGCCGTCGCCCGGCGGGCCGCGCTCGGGGTCGAAGGCGAACAGGCCCTCGCGCTCGCCCTCGTCGAGCACCACCAGCTGCGGCGCATTGGTGAAGCGCTGGAGGAAAGCATGGTCGATCAGCTCGCTCGCGATCAACTCGTGCAGCAGCGCCATCAGCAGCGCGCCGTCGGTGCCTGGCTTGATCGGGATCCATTCGTCGGCGATCGCTGAGTAGCCGGTGCGCACCGGGTTGATCGAGATGAAGCGCCCGCCATCGCGCTTGAACTTGCTGATGGCGATCTTCATCGGGTTGCTGTGGTGGTCCTCGGCGGTGCCGATCATCACGAACAGCTTGGCGCGCTCGAGGTCGGGGCCGCCGAATTCCCAGAAGCTGCCGCCGATGGTGTAGATCATGCCCGCGGCCATGTTGACCGAGCAGAAGCCACCGTGCGCCGCGTAGTTGGGCGTGCCGAACTGGCGCGCGAACAGGCCGGTGAGCGCCTGCATCTGGTCGCGGCCGGTGAACAGCGCGAACTTCTTCGGATCGGTGGCGCGGATCTTCGCGAGCCGCTCGGTCAGGATCTCGAAGGCGCGGTCCCAGCCGATCGGCTCGAACTCGCCGGCGCCGCGTTCGCTGCCGGGCTTGCGCAGCAGCGGCTGCGTGAGCCGCGCGGGCGACACCTGCTTCATGATCCCCGAGGAACCCTTGGCGCAGATCACGCCCTTGTTGAGCGGGTGGTCGGGGTTGCCGTCGATGTAGCGCACCTCGGGCCCGTTCTCGCCCTCGCGCAGGTGCACGCGGATGCCGCAGCGGCAGGCGCACATGTAGCAGGTGGTGGTCTTGACCTCGGTCCGGTCGGTCGGCGTGGGCGCCGCCAGCGGATCGTGCACGGGCTCGCGGGACAGGAAACTGAACACTGGCGGTCCTTTGTTTTCAAGCGTGGCCGGCCGATGGTAGGCAGCATCGATCGAACGGAAAAGCGCAGAATATTGCTCACGATGACCGGAAAATCAGATCAGCAGAATTCGACCCGCCTGCGCCTCAACCTGCGCCAACTCGAAGTCTTCGTGGCCACCGCGCGCGGCGGCAGCACGCGCGCCGCGGCCGACCGCATCGCGCGTTCGCAGTCGGCCGCCAGCAGCGCGCTGGCCGACCTCGAGGGCTCGGTCGGCGCCCTGCTGTTCGACCGCATCGGCCGCCGGCTGGTGCTCAACGAGAACGGCCGCGCGCTGCTGCCCAAGGCCCAGGCGTTGCTCGACCAGGCGGCGGAGGTGCAGGCCCTGTTCAGCGGCGAGCATGCGGCGCCGCTGCGCGTGGCGGCCAGCTTCACCATCGGCGAATACCTGCTGCCCGAGCGCGTGTCGGCCTGGACCGCGCTGCATCCGCAGAGCCAGGTGCACCTGCACATCGCCAACACGCGCGACGTGATCGACGCGGTGGCGGGCTTCGACGTCGACGTCGGCTTCATCGAGGGGCCGCAGACCCATCCCGACCTGGTGGTGCGCGCCTGGCGCACCGACGAGCTCGTGATCGTGGCCGCGCCCGGCCATGCGTTGGCCGACCGGGTCGCCACGCACCGGCAGCTGTCGCAGGCCACCTGGGTGCTGCGCGAACATGGCTCGGGCACGCGCCAGGTCACCGACGCCTGGCTGATCCAGAACCTCGAGCAGGTGCAGGTGGGTTTCGAGCTCGGCAGCACCGAGGCCATCAAGCGCGTGGTGGCCTCGGGCACGGGCCTGGCCTGCCTCTCGCGCTACACGGTGGCGCAGGCGCTGGAGGACGGGCACCTGATCGAGCTGCGCACGAAGCTGCCCGCGGGCACGCGGCGGCTCGCGACCGTGATGCACCGCGACAAGCTGCTGGGCCGCGCGACCGCGGACTTCCTGCGCCATTGCGGCGCGAGCGTGCCGCGCGGGGCGGTGGCGCCGCTGCCGGGTTAGGCCAGCACGCGCGCCGTGTGGCGCGCGATCACCGCTTCCTCGTCGGTGCGCAGTACCCATGCACTGACGCGACTGCTACCGGTCGAGATCCGCGCCTGCCCACCGCCATTGGCGGCGGCATCGAGCTCCACGCCCATCCACGCGCAGTCCTCGAGCACCCGCGCGCGCAACGCGGCACCGTTCTCGCCGATGCCGCCCGTGAACACGATCGCATCGACGCCGCGAAGCGCAGCCGCGAGGCCGCCCATGTGCTGCACCACCTGCTCGACGAAGTGATCGATGGCCTCGGCGGCCGCGGGTTCGTCCGATGCTTCCAGCGCGCGCATGTCGCTCGACACGCCCGAAAGGCCGAGCAGGCCCGATTCGCGGAACAGCAGCTTCTCGACCGCGTCGGCCGACATGCCGCGCGAGCGCATCAGGTAGAGCACCACGGCGGCATCGAGCCGGCCGCAGCGCGTGCCCATGGTGAGGCCGTCGAGCGGCGAGAAGCTCATGGTGGTGGCGACCGAGCGCCCCCGCGCGATGGCGCACATCGAGGCGCCGTTGCCCAGGTGCGCGACGATCACGCGGCCGTTCGCCACCTCGGGTGCCTGCCGCGCGAGCTGGTGCGCGATCGATTCGTACGAGAGCCCGTGGAAGCCGTAGCGCCGCACGCCCGCGTCGTGCAGGTCGCGCGGCAACGCGAAGCGGCGGTTGAGTTCGGGCTGCACCGCGTGGAAGGCGGTGTCGAAGCAGGCCACCTGCGGCACGCCGGCGAAGGCCTGCATGGCAGCGCGCACGCCCGCGAGGTTGTGCGGCTGGTGCAGCGGCGCGAGCGGCTCGAGCGCGGCCAGGTCATGGAGCACGGCGTCGTCGATGCGCACCGGCGCCACGAAGTCCATGCCGCCATGCACGATGCGATGGCCCACGCCCGCGATGCGACCGGCGCCACCCTGTTGCGCATGCCAGTCGAGCAGCGCGGCCAGCGCGCCGCGGTGCGAGCGCGCATCGCCCTCGAGCTTCGCGTCGTGCAGGGTGCGGCCCTGCGCATCGCGGATGCGCAGCCGCGCATCCAGGCCCGCGCCCAGGCCATCGGCCTGGCCCGACCAGTGCGCGGCGGGCAATGCGCCGTCGGCACCGGCGGCGTCGAACAGCGCGACCTTGATCGACGACGAGCCCGCGTTGAGCGTCAGCAGCTGGTCGGTCATGCGCGGCGCCGCCCGATCAGACGTAGTCCTTGTACTTGTCGAGAAAGCGCACGGGCTTCGCGAGCGCATCGCGGCGGAACGGATCGCCGAGTTCGCGCGTGCACATGATCTCGATCACGCAGGTCTTGCGCTGGTTCATCTGCAGGTCGATGGCCTTCTTGAGCGCCGGGCCCACGTCCTCGAGCCGGTCGACCACGATGCCCTCGGCACCCATGGCCTTGGCGATGCCCGCGAAGCTCTCGCTCTCGAGTTCGCCGGCGACGAAGCGGCGGTTGTAGAAGTCGACCTGGTTCTTCTTCTCGGCGCCCCACTGGCGGTTGTGGAACACGACCGCGGTCACGGGAATGTCGTGCCGCACGGCGGTCATGATCTCGACCATGCTCATGCCCCAGGCGCCGTCGCCCGCATAGGCCACGGCCGGACGGTCGGGCGCGGCGCACTTGGCGCCGATCATGGTGGGTAGCGAGTAGCCGCAGTTGCCGAAGCTCATCGGCGCGAAGAAGGAGCGCGGCTCCTCGAAGCGCAGGTAGCTGTTCGACACCGCATTGATGTTGCCGATGTCGGTCGAGACCATCACGCGCGGCGGCATCGCCTTCTCGAGTTCGCGCAGCACCTGGCGCGGATGCAGGTAGGTGCCGCCGGTGGGCGTCTTCTCGCCCTTGGCTTCCTCGATCACGTCGAGGCTGAACTGGTCGCGCTCGTGGGTCCAGGCGTCGAGCTCCTTCTCCCAGGCTTCCTTCTCGGCCTTGATCTTCGCGGCGCGCTCGGCCTTGGTGGCGTCGCAGGCCAGGGTCTTGGCCGCGAGGCGCTCGAGCAGGGCCTTGGCCGTGGCCTTGGCGTCGCCGTGGATGCCGACGGTGATCTTCTTCACCAGGCCCAGGTTGGTGTGGTCGGCCTCGACCTGGATGATCTTCGCGTCCTTGGGCCAGTAGTCCATGCCGTGCTGCGGCAGCGTGCCGAACGGGCCCATGCGCGAGCCGAGCGCGAGCACCACGTCGGCCTGCGCGATCAGCTTCATCGCGGCCTTGCTGCCCTGGTAGCCCAGCGGACCGGCCCACAGCGGATGGCTCGCGGGGAAGGAGTCGTTGCGCAGGTAGCCGTTGGCCACCGGCGCGCCCAGGCGCTCGGCGAGTGCCTTGCACTCTTCGACGGCGTCGCCCATGACCACGCCGCCGCCCGACAGGATGACCGGGAATTTCGCGGTGGCCAGCAGTTCGACCGCGGCATTGAGGCTGTTCTCGCCGCCGGCGCCGCGCTCCACGCGCATCGGCTTCGGGATCTCGGTCGTGATCTCGCCGTAGAAGTAGTCGCGCGGGATGTTGAGCTGGGTCGGGCCCATCTCGGAGATGGCGCGGTCGAAGCAGCGCGCGGTGTACTCGGCCATGCGCTTGGGGTTGTTCACATGGCCCTGGTACTTGGTGAACTCCTGGAACATCGGCAGCTGGTTGGCTTCCTGGAAGCCGCCCAGGCCCATGCCCATGGTGCCGGTCTCGGGCGTGATCATCACGACCGGGCTGTGCGCCCAGTAGGCGGCCGCGATGGCGGTCACGCAGTTGCTGATGCCGGGGCCGTTCTGGCCGATCACCACGCCGTGGCGGCCCGACACGCGGGCATAGCCGTCGGCCATGTGGGCCGCGCCCTGCTCGTGCACCACGGGCACGAGGCGGATGCCGGCGGGCGCGAAGATGTCCATCGCGTCCATGAACGCCGAGCCCATGATGCCGAAGATGTCGGTCACGCCATTGGCGACCATGGTCTCGACGAAGGCCTCGGAGGGCGTCATCTTCTGCACGCCGGTGACGGCTTCGCGGGTGGGTTGCTTGCTCATGGGTCGGTGTCTCCTGCGGATGAAGGGCTGGACGGCGGACTGTAAAAAGACGGAACGGGAAGTTCCGTATTTCGGGGTTGGCGAATCGGGCGGACTATAGGACGGGTGCCGGGCGGCGTCAAACAAATTCCAAAAAACGGTACGGAATGTTCTATTTTTTGTAAAAGGACTATGATCCGCCGCCATGAAGATCGTCCAGTCGCTCCCGCCTTCCGCCGAGGCCCCGGGCGCCGACACCCCGGCGATGCGGCTGTTCGCGCTGCTCGAGGTGATCGCCGCCAAGGACCAGCGCTATTCGCTGCAGGGGCTGGTGGAGGAAACCGGCCTGCCCAAGCCCACGCTGCACCGCATGCTGCAGCAGATGGAGGGCGCGGGCCTGCTGCAGCGCGAAGGCGACGGGCGCCACTACGGCATGGGCACGCGGCTGCGCCGGCTGGCCGAGAACCTGCTGTTCAACGACAGCCTGCACGGCGCGCGCCACACGGTGCTGCGCCAGCTGGTCGAGGAGATCGGCGAGAGCTGCAACCTCACGGCGCTGTCGGGCAGCGAGGTGGTCTACCTCGACCGCGTGGAGACCGCGGCGCCGCTGCGCTTCTACCTGCACCCGGGTTCGCGCGTGCCGGTGCACTGCTCGGCCAGCGGCAAGATGTTCCTCGCACAGATGGGCCAGGCGCAGCGCCGCCGGCTGCTGGCGAATGCCTCGCTCGAGGCCTACACGGCGAGCACGCTGACCGATGCCGCGGCGCTCGAGGCCGAGATCCGGCGCGTGCGCGAGAACGGCTTCGCGATCGACAACGAGGAATTCCTGCCCGGCCTGCTGTGCATCGCCGCGCTGGTGCCGGCCACGGGCGAGAACCCGTCGAACCTCTGCATCGCGGTGCAGGCGCCGGTGATGCGGCTCGACATCGCGAAGGCCAAGACGCTGCTGCCCGCGCTGCAGCGCGCGGCGCTCGCGCTGAGCCGCATCGATGCCGATGCGGGGCCGGCGCGCCGTGCACAGGCCTAGGATGAAACACGAACAGCCGTACGCAGAGGACGCGAAGATTTCGCGAAGAACGCGAACGGGAAGTACCAAATTTTTCTTGGATTCCTTTTGCGTCTTTCGCGCAACCTTCGCGTCCTCTGCGTACGGAAGCCCGCATTCTTCTTCGCATCCACGCGGAGCCACCGCCACCACCCCATGAACGACATCGCCGCCCTCCACCCCACGCGCCTCGTCGGCGTGCGCGAGACCTTCGGCATCGACGCCGACCTGCAGGTGCCCGCCTTCGCCGAGCGCGACGCGCACGTGCCCGAGATCGACGCGGTCTACCGCTTCAACCCCGACGTGACGCTCGCGATCCTCGCGGGCTTCATGCGCGACCGGCGCGTGATGGTGCAGGGGCTGCACGGCACCGGGAAGTCGACCCACATCGAACAGGTGGCGGCGCGGCTGAACTGGCCCTGCGTGCGGCTCAACCTCGACGGCCACATCAGCCGGCTCGACCTGGTCGGCAAGGACGCGGTGGTGCTGCGCGACGGCAAGCAGGTCACCGAGTTCCAGGAAGGCATGGTGCCCTGGGCACTGCAACGGCCGGTGGCGCTGATCTTCGACGAGTACGACGCGGGCCGGCCCGACGTGATGTTCGTGATCCAGCGCATTCTCGAACGCGACGGCCAGTTCACGCTGCTCGACCAGAACAAGGTGCTGCGCCCGCATCCCTTCTTCCGGCTGTTCGCCACCGCCAACACGGTCGGCCTGGGCAACCTCAACGGCCTGTACCACGGCGCGCAGCGGCTCAACCATGCGCAGATCGACCGCTGGAACATCGTCGCCTCGCTCGACTACCTGCCCACGGCCGAGGAGATCGCGATCGTGCAGGCGCGCGTGCCCTCGCTGGCCGACGCGGCGGGCCGGGCCACGGTCGCGGCGATGGTGGCGGTGGCCGACCTCACGCGCAAGGGCTTCGCGGCCGGCGACCTGTCGACGCTGATGTCGCCGCGCACCGTGATCACCTGGGCCGAGAACCTCGAGATCTTCAAGGACGTGGCGCTGGCCTTCCGCCTCTCGTTCGTCAACAAGTGCGACGAGGCCGAGCGGCCGCTGGTGGCCGAGTACTTCCAGCGCTGCTTCGACCGCGAGCTCGCGGAATCGCACCGGCTCGCGGACGGCTGAGCGCGGCGCGCCATGACGCAGCAGGACATCCGCAAGGTTCGGCAGGAGGAGCGCGTCGCCGAACTCTGCGCGGGCGTGGTGCGCGCCTTCAGCGGCGAGCGCGACCTGCACTTTCGCGGCCGGCGCCTGCACCGCGGCCGCGTGCCGCTGCCGTGGTTCGCGCCGCACCTGCATCCCTCGCCCGAGACCGACGACTTCGAATCGTTTCGCGGCGTGGCCGACGGCCTGGCGCTGCGCATCGCCGGCTCCGACGCCGCGCTGCACCGCACGCTGCAGCCCGAGGAGCCGGTGGAGCGCATGCTGTTCGAGATGCTCGAGCAGTTCCGCGCCGAGGCGCTGGTGCCCGAGGCCATGGCCGGCATGCGGCGCAACCTGCGCCATCGCCACGAACAGTGGTCGCTGGCCTTCCACCATTCGGGCCTGACCGAGACCGCGCGCGGCCTGCTGCTGTACGCGGTGGCGCAGATCTGCCGTGCGCGCGTGAGCGGCGAGCAGGTGGTCGAGGAAACCGAGGACATGCTCGAGGCCACGCGCTTCGCGCTCGCGCCGCGCATCGGCCATGCGCTCGGCGGGCTGCGGCGCGATCGTTTCGACCAGGCCGCGTATGCCGTGCATGCGCTGGCGATCGCGCGCACGGTCGCCACGATGCTGCACGAGGCCGGCGGCGATGACGAAGCGCCCGACACGCGCCAGAACGACACCGACGACAAGCGCAGCGTGTTCAGCCTGGTCGCCGAGATGGACCGCGAGATCGTCGAGCAGCACGTCAGCGCGCAGTCCGGGCGCAGCCGGCTGCTCGAGGAGGCCGGCGCCACCTACCGCGTCTTCACCACCGAGCACGACCGCGAGCACGAGGCCGCCACGCTGGTGCGCCGCGAGCTGCTGGCCGAATTGCGCGAGCGGCTCGACCGCCGCATCGCGGCGCAGGGCGTGAACCTGGCGCGGCTCGCGCGCGAGCTGCGCGCGCTGCTGGCCGTGCCCGAGCGCGACGGCTGGGACGGCGGCCAGGAGGAAGGCCGCATCGACGGCCGCCGGCTCGCCCAGCTCGTGGCCTCGCCGGCCGAGCGGCGGCTGTTCCGCATCGAGCGCGAGGAGCCGCTGGCCGATTGCGTGGTCAGCTTCCTCATCGATTGCTCGGGCTCGATGAAGGAGCATGCCGAATCGGTCGCGATGCTGGTCGACGTGCTCGCGCGCGCCCTCGAGCAGGCCGGCGTGGCCAGCGAGGTGCTGGGCTTCACCACCGGCGCCTGGAACGGCGGCCGCGCGCAGCGCGACTGGCTGCGCGCGGGTCGGCCCGCGCACCCGGGCCGGCTCAACGAGCGCTGCCACCTGGTGTTCAAGGCCGCGGGCACGCCCTGGCGCCGCGCGCGCGCGCCGATGGCCGCGCTGCTGCGGCCCGAGCTGTTCCGCGAGGGCATCGACGGCGAGGCCGTGGACTGGGCCTGCACGCGGCTGCGCGCGCGCAGCGAGGAGCGCAAGCTGCTGCTCGTGATCTCCGACGGCTCGCCGATGGACAGCGCGACCCATCTCGCCAACGATCCGCACTACCTCGACCACCACCTGCGCGAGGTGCTGGCGCGCCAGGAGCAGCAGCGCGACATCGCGATCGCGGGCATCGGCGTGGGGCTGGACCTCAGCCCCTACTACAGCCACAGCCACGTGCTGGACCTCGCGGCCTCGACGGGCAACGCGATCTTCCGCGAGGCGATCGGGTTGATGGCGGGGCGGCACCGGCACTGAATGCGGGAGCGGACTTCCGCACGCAGAGGACGCGAAGGTTTCGCAAAGGACGCGAAAGGGAAAACCAAATTTCTTCTTGAGTTCCTTTTGCGTCTTTCGCGAAACCTTTGCGTCCTCTGCGTCCGGCTACCCGCATTCGACAGCCTCCCAGAGCCCATGTCAGCCGAAAGTGTCGCGTTGACAAGCGCAGGCCGCGTTTGTACATTGAGTTTCAATTATCCGAACGCTGTTCCAATATTTGGAATCTATAGAAAGCGTCGGGACAACGGAGACGCATGGATTCCACGCTCGCCAAAGGCCTCGCCGTCATGGAATGGATGGCGCGCCAGGCACGCGCCTGCCGCGTGATCGACGTCGCCAATGCCTTCGGCATGGCGCGCAGCAATGCCCATCGCACGCTGCAGACGCTGGTGGAATGCGGCTGGGCGGTGCAGGACGCCGACACCAGCGCCTACCGGCCGAGCCTGCGCCTGTTCGAGCTCGGCGCCATGGTCTCCGAGGCGGCCGACATCGGCGCGCTGCTGCGCCCGAATCTCGCGGCACTGGCGCAGGCCAGCGGCGAGACCATCCACCTCGCGGTGCTCGACGGCCCCGAGATCGTCTACCTCGACAAGTTCGACAGCCCGCTGCCCGTGGCCGCCTATTCGCGCATCGGCGGCCGCGCGCCGGCCTGCTGCGTGGCCTCGGGCAAGGCGATGCTCGCGGCCGCGCGGCTCGACGCCACCGCGCTGCGGGCGTTGTTCGGCACGCTGCAGCCCCACACGCCGCACAGCATCGTCGACTTCGATGCGCTGCAGGCCGAGCTCGAGCGCAGCCGCGCGCGCGGCTATGCCGAGAACCGCGAGGAATGGCGCCTGGGCGTCTGCGGACTCGGCGTGCCGGTGTTCGATGCGCGCGGCACGGCCGTGGCCGCCGTCGGCATGAGCGTGCCCTCCATCCGCTTCGCGCGCACGCAGGCGCGCGAACTCTCCGAACGCATCATGGCCTGCGCGCGCGACGCCAGCGCCACGCTGGGCTACCGCCCCGCCACCGCCCCCGCCACCACAACGAGAAGGAGACCCGTATGAGACTGTCCTTGTCCGCCCCCTGGTTGCGCGCGGGGCTGCTGGCCGCCGCGGCGCTGGCATCGCTGCTGGCCGCGTTCGCGCAGACCGGGAGCGACTACCCCAGCAAGCCGATCAAGCTGATCGTGCCCTACCCGCCCGGCGGCGGCACCGACGTGATCGCGCGCATCGTGCAGGAACGCTTCCAGACGCTGCTGGGCCAGCCGGTCGTGATCGACAACCGCGGCGGCGCGGCCGGCTCGATCGGCACCGAACTCGTCGCCAAGTCGGCGGCCGACGGCTACACGGTGCTGTTCACGCTGTCCTCGCACACCATCAACCCGGCCATCTACACCAAGCTCTCGTTCGACACCGCGAAGGACTTCGCGCCCGTCGGTCTGGTGGCTTCGCTGCCGCAGATCCTGGTGGCGAACCCGCAGTTCCCGGCCAGCACCGTGGCCGAGCTGGTCGCGATGGCCAAGGCCAAGCCCGACAGCATCTCCTTCGCCTCGGTGGGCAACGGCTCGCCCGGCCACCTCGCGGGCGAGCTGCTGAAGCTGCGCACCGGCACGCAGATGACGCACGTGCCCTACCGCGGCGGCGGCCCGGCGGTCACCGACGTGATGGGCGGGCAGGTGCCGCTGCTGTGGGTGTCGATTCCCGCCGCCGCACAGTTCGTGAAGGCCGGCAAGCTCAAGGCGCTGGCCGTGTCGACCACCAAGCGCAGCGCCGCCTTCCCCGAGGTGCCGACGATGCAGGAGGCCGGCATTCCCGACTTCGACGTCGACTCCTGGTACGCGGTGTTCGTGCCCGCGAAGACGCCGCAACCCGCGATCGACCGGCTCAACCGCGTGATCAACACGGTGGTGAAGGAACCCGACATCCGCGACAAGCTGCTGGCCCAGGGCAGCGAAGGCGTGGGCGGCACGCCCGAGCAGCTCGGCAAGGTGGTCTCGACCGAACTCGTGCGCTGGAGCAAGCTCGCCAAGGAAGCGAACATCCACGTCGACTAGTTTTTTCTCTCTTCATGCCATGAATCCCTCCGCATCCTCCTCTGAAGCCCACGGCCCCATCGCCGACCTGGTGGCACGCGCGCGCGCGGCACAGCGCACCTACGAGACCTGGTCGCAGGCCCAGGTCGACATGGCGGTCACGGCCGCCGGCTGGGCCATCATCGAACCCGCGCGCAACCGCGAGCTGGCCGAGCTGGCGGTGGCCGACACGGGCGTGGGCAACGTCGAGGACAAGGTGCGCAAGAACCACCGCAAGACCTTCGGCCTGCTGCGCGACCTGCAGGGCGCGCGCTCGGTCGGCGTGATCGCCGAGGACCCGGCGCGCGGCATCGTCGAGATCGCGCGGCCGGTCGGCGTGGTGTGCGCGATCACGCCCTCGACCAACCCGGGCGCGACGCCGGCCAACAAGATCATCAACGCGCTCAAGGGCCGCAACGCGGTGATCGTCGCGCCCTCGCCCAAGGGCTGGAGCACCGCGGCGCGGCTGATCGAATTCATCCACCAGCAGTTCGACCGCATCGGCGCGCCGCGCGACCTGGTGCAGCTCTTGCCCGCGCCGGTCAACAAGCAGTCGACGGCCGAACTGATGCGGCTGTGCGACCTGGTGGTGGCCACCGGCTCGCAGGCCAACGTGCGCGCCGCCTATGCGAGCGGCACGCCGGCCTTCGGCGTGGGTGCCGGCAATGTCGCGGGCATCGTCGACGAGACGGCCGATACCGAGGCCGCGGCCGATCGCATCGTGCGCTCGAAGACCTTCGACAACGCGACCAGCTGCTCGTCGGAGAACAGCCTGGTGGTCGTCGATGCGGTCCGCGCGCGAATGCTCGCCGCGCTCAAGGACCGCGGCGCCGTGATGCTCGGCGAGGCGCAGAAGGCCACCCTGCAGCAATTGATGTGGCCCGGGGGCAAGCTCTCGCCCGCGGTCATCGGCCAGTCGGCGCGCGCCATCGCCGAGCGCGCGGCGGAGGTCGACGGCGCCAACCGCGCGGCCTGGCAGGCGATCGCCGAGGCCGACCCGCGCATCCTGATGGTGGCCGAGGACGGCGTGGGGCACGACCATCCGTTCTCGGGCGAGAAGCTCAGCCCGGTGCTCGCGGTCTATGCGGCGCGCGACTTCGCGCAGGCGGCCTCGATCGTCGAGCGCATCTACGGCTACGAGGGCGCGGGCCATTCGGTGGGCCTGCATTCGGCCGTGCCCGAGCGCGCGCTCGAGCTCGGCCTGTCGCTGCCGGTGTCGCGCGTGATCGTCGACCAGGCGCACTGCATCGCCACCGGCGGCAGCTTCGACAACGGCCTGCCGTTCTCGCTCTCGATGGGCTGCGGCACCTGGGGCCGCAACAACTTCTCCGACAACATGAACTACCGGCACTACCTGAACATCACGCGCGTGTCGCGGCCGATCGCCGAGCAGGTGCCGAGCGAGGAACAGATCTTCGGCGCCTTCTTCGCGCGGCACGGAGCGCACTGAGCATGGCGGCGGGCGACAGCGACACCGTCCATGGCCTGATCGAGCAGGTGGCCGCGCGCCAGCCGGGCGCGGTGTATGCGCTGTCCACCGAGAGCGAGGCGCGCATCGACTGCGCCGCGCTCGCGCTCGGTTGCCGCCGCGTGGCCGGCGCGCTGCAGGCGGCCGGCGCGCGGCCCGGCAACACGGTCTCGGTCGTGATGCCCAACGGCCTGCAGACGCTGCGGCTGCTGCTCGGCGCGATGCATGCGGGCATGGTCGTGAACCCGGTCAACCTGCTGTCGCAGCCCGAGCAGATGCGCTACGTGCTCGCGCACTCCGACTGCCGCGTGGTCTGCGTGGCGCCCGAGTGGGAAGAACGCGTGCGCGCGATGCTGGCGGACATCGGCCGGCCGGTGTCGGTGCTGGTGGCCGATCCCGACGGGCTCGCGCTGCCGGGGGAAGTCGAAGCGAACGCGCTTCCCGCGCTTCCCGCACCTTCGCCCGACGCGGTCGCGCTGCTGATGTACACCTCGGGCACCACGGGCCAGCCCAAGGGCGTGATGCTCACGCAGCGCAACCTCGCGGCCAACGCGCAGGCCATCAGCGCCGAGCACGAGCTGGGAAGCGCCGACCGCGTGCTCGCGGTGCTGCCGCTCTATCACATCAACGCCTTTTGCGTGACCATGCTGGCGCCGCTCGCGCATGGCGGCAGCCTCGCGATGCCGCCGAAGTTCTCGGCCGGCCGCTTCTGGGAGCAGGCGGCGCAGACGGGTTGCAGCTGGATCAACGTGGTGCCGACCATGATCTCGTACCTGCTCGAGGGCGAGGCGCCGGCGCGCGAACGCACGGCCGCCATCCGCTTCTGCCGCTCGGCCTCAGCCGCGCTGCCGCCCGAGCACCACCGCGCCTTCGAGCGCCTGTTCGGCATCGGCATCGTCGAGACCATGGGCCTCACCGAGACCGCCGCACCCTCGTTCTCGAACCCCCTCGATCCGGCGCGGCGCAAGCTGGGCTCGGTCGGCCGCGCCTCGGGCTGCGAGGCGCGCGTGATCGACGCGGCGCTGGCCGAAGTGCCCGACGGCAGCACCGGCGAACTCGCGATCCGCGGGCCCAACGTGATGCGCGGCTACTACAAGAACGAGGAGGCCACGCGCGCCAGCTTCACGCCCGACGGCTGGCTGCGCACCGGCGACCTCGGCCACCGCGATGCCGACGGCTTCTTCTTCGTCACCGGCCGCATCAAGGAACTGATCATCAAGGGCGGCGAGAACATCGCGCCGCGCGAGATCGACGAGGCCCTGCTGCGGCATCCCGCCGTGCTCGAGGCCGCGGCCGTCGGCGTGCCCGACCGCCACTACGGCCAGGAGGTCGGCGTGTGCATCGTGCTGCGCGAGGGCTGTGCGTGCGGCGAGGACGAGCTGCGCGCCTTCAGTGCCGAGGCGCTCGGGCGCTACAAGGCGCCGGGCCACTACCGCTTCGTGACCGACCTGCCGCGCGGGCCCTCGGGCAAGGTGCAGCGGCTCAAGCTGCTGCCGCTGTTCGCGGCATGAACCCGGCCGATCTGCTGACGCCGCCGCTGGCGCCGCTGCTGCTCGCCTACAGCCTCTGCGTGGTGTTCGCGGCCGGCGTGGTGCGCGGCTTCGCGGGCTTCGGCTTCTCGGCCATCACCGTGGCCGGCATGTCGCTCGTGGTCTCGCCCGCGCTGGTGGTGCCCGCGATCTTCATGCTCGAGATCCTCGCGAGCCTGAGCCAGTTGCGCGGCATCGCGCGCGATGTCGACATGCCCTGGCTGGGATGGCTGATGCTTGGCAACCTGCTGTTCATTCCGCTCGGCGTGGCGCTGCTGGCCTGGCTGCCCGAGACGCCGCTGCGCCTCCTGATCGGCGCGCTGCTGATGGCCGCCGCGCTGCTGCTGCGCAGCGGCGCGCGCGCCACGCTGGTGCCCACGCGCGCGGTGCGCTTCGGCGCCGGCCTGGCCTCGGGCTTCATCAACGGCGTGGCGGCGATCGGCGGCATCGCCATCGCCGTGCTGCTGAGCACCACCGCGATGGCACCGGCCGCCCTGCGCGCCACGCTGATCGCACTGCTGCTGTTCAGCGACGTGGTCTCGCTCGCGAGCGCCGCGCTGATGCCGGCCGCGCACGCCACCGGCAAGCTGCTCGGGCCCGACACCTTCAAGTGGGCGCTGTGGCTCGCGCCCGCGATGCTGGCCGGCATCTGGTGGGGGCAGCGCTCGTTCAAGGGGGTGTCGCCCGAGCAGTTCAGGCGGCATGTGCTGAACCTGCTGATCGCGCTGGCGGCGGTCAGCGTGGTGCGCTCGGTGGCCGGGCTGATCGGGCTGGCCGGGTGACCATCGCGCCCGCGTCGTAGGCCTCGCAGTACGCTGCCCAGTCCCGCGCCACCTGCGCGGCGCACTGGTGCGCGGCGTCGAGCAGGTCCCCACGCCACGACTTCACCGAAGCGCCGAAGTCGACCAGCGCGTCCGCGATGGCCGAGCCCTGCCGGCCCGCGCTGCGCAATTGCGCCCAGGCCACGAGCTGCCCCATGTCGGAAAGCACGGCTCGGATGTCGGCGGGCCGCGTGCGGTGCACGTCGAGGCTCACGCGGTCCTTGCTGGGCTGCAGGCCGCGCAGCACATACGAGCGCTTGCGCGTCACGATCGGATGCAGGAAGGCCATCGACACGGCCTGCATGCGGCGCTGCAGCGCGACCACGCGGTGCGCTTCCGATTCCCAGGCGGGCTGCGCCGTCTTCTTCAGGTGCGGCGCGAGCGAGGACGGCAGCGCCTGCTTGAGATCGAGCAGGTAGTTGGCTCGGGCGAGCCCTTGCCCTCGACCAGCACGATGTAGCGCTCCACGCCGAGGCTGCCGGTGCCCGCGATGCGCCGCGCCACGTCGAGCACCTCGAAGAAGCCCGGGTCGGGCTGCGAGGCCGCGAAGCGGTCGACCAGCTTGACGACGCGCTCGCGCTGCGCCTCGCTCGCCGGCAGCGCATGCCTGCCGTCGCAGCGGATCAGGCGCCGGCGGCCCTTGCGCTCGGTGCGCCAGTCGAGGAAGGCGGGACGGGTGCGCGCCTTGAGGGTGTCGAGCAGTTCGCGCACCAGGCCCGTCGCGGTGTCGCGCTCGACCCAGCGGGCCTTGCCGAGCGCGAGCGCGCCCGCATAGGCGTCGAGGAAAACCCTGCACAGCGCGGCGGACTCGGCGGCGCCGCGGCTCAGGCCATCGCCGGCCACGAGGACGCTCGTGAGGAAGCGCACCAGTTCCCAGGTCACGGGCGCGAGCGCGGCCTCGTCGAAATCGTTGAGGTCGAAATAGACCAGCCGGTTGTCGCCCTTGTAGCTGCCGAAGTTCTCGAGGTGGGCGTCGCCGCACAGCCACGCCAGCGGCGCCTTGGCGAACAGCGCGCCCGAGGGCAGGCGATCGTGGAACAGGTGGCAGGTGCCGCGCAGGAAGACGAAGGGGCTCGAACGCAGGATGGCGTATTTCATCGCCAGGCGTTCGGGGTCGCGGTCGGCGTTGAAGGCGCGGATGGTCTTGACGGCATTGGGCATGGTGCCTTTGCTTCCCGCTTTCTGGGTGGCGGGATTCTGCGGCCCCGTGCCCAGCCGAAGCTGACCGGCGCGTCACACCTTGTCAGGCGATGCCGGCGGCCGTGAGCGGGTCGTAGTCGGCCGCGCGCAGCAGCGCATGCAATTGCCGCCGGCGCACGCCCATGTTGCCGCCGTCGAACAGCGGCAGCGCGATCGCGTCCTGCAGCAGGCCCGCGAGCGGCAGTTCGTGGTCGTAGCTCTCGATGCCCACCACGCGCATCAGGTCGGTGATCACGCGCACGGCGGCTTCGGAGCCGAAGATCTTCGACTGCAGCGCGAGCTCGAGCGCGCCGGGCAACTGCCTATCGATCGCATCGCAAGCCTTCCAGCCGAGGTAGCGCGCGGCCTCGATGGTGGTCTTGGCATCGGCCAGCGCATAGCCCACGGCCTGGTGCTCGATGATGGGCAGCGCGCCGCCGCGGCATTCGGTCTTCGCGAAGCGCAGCGCCACGTCGAAGGCCGCGCGCATCAGGCCCACGCCCATGATGCCGACCAGCGCCGCGGTGCCCGAGAAGCTGGCCTCGACGATGTCGCGCGCGCCGCCCACCGGGCCGACCACGTCGGCGTCGGGCACGGCCACGCCCTCGAGCCGGAAGCGCGGCACGAGGTGCGCGCGGTGGCCCATGGCATCGATGTCGTGCAGCGGCACCAGGCCCGGCGCGCCGCGCCGCACCACGAGGATCGAGAGCGCGGTCTCGGGCGGCGCCTCAGGGTCGGTGCGGCAGACCACGCTGAGCAGGTCGGCGCCCTCGCCGTCCCAGCCGGTGGCGGCCGACACCCACTGCTTGGTGCCGTGGATGCGCCAGCCGCCTTCGCTTCGTTCGGCCGTGGTGCGCACGCCCTCGCCAGGGCGCGGCGCGGCGAAGTTCGCGCTGCCGCCCGGCTCGCTGTTGGCCAGCGCGGCCAGCGGCGCGCCCTCGCAGGCGAGGAAGGGCGCGAGCAGACGCCGGTGCTGCTCGGGCGTGCCGGCGATGAACAGCGGCGCCAGGCCCAGCAGGTTGGCGAACAGCGTCAGCGAGACATTGCAGTCGACCGCATGGAACTCCTCGGCCACGATCGCGAGGTCGACCATGCCCGTGCCCTCGCCACCGAAGGGCTGCGGCATGAGCCGGCGCAGGAAGCCGCGGCGAATGATCTCCTCGTACATCGGCCGCGTGGCGCGGAAGCGCTCGCCGGGCGTGTGCAGCGCGTGCGTGGCGGCACGCACCTGCGAGAGCACCTCGCTGGCGGCACGCCGCGCATCCAGCTGGAGGGCGCGGCGCGCGGGGTCGAGGGTGAAGTCGATGGTCATGGGAAATCCGGTCGAGTGATGGGTGGCCGCAGTCTGGCCGCGCCACCCCCGGTCGGCCTTGTCGTTTCGTGCACGGCGCCTTGCCGGAACGCGCAGCACGGGTGCGCGGCTTGCAAGGCCCGCGTGCCGTCGCGATGATGCGTATCCCAACCGCCCGCCCACAGGTGCGCACATGAAGTCCTGGTCCACCGAAGCCGTCGCCGCGCCCGAGCAGTTCGCCTACTGGCGCGAGGTGGTGTGCGAAGCCTTCGCGGCGCTCGATCCGCGCTCGGCCGAGCGCGGCGCGGGCTTCGCGAGCCGCGTCGACATGGAAGGCATTGGCGCCATCAACGTGGCGCGCATCCGCGCCGAGGCCCACACCGTGGTGCGCGACTTCTCGCAGATCCGGCGCGATCCGCAGGACCGGCTGTTCGTCAACCTGCAGGTCGCGGGCCAGGGCATCGTGCGCCAGGGCCACCGCGAAACGCGCGTGACGCCCGGCGCCTTCAGCATCGTCGACACCGCCCGGCCCTACACGCTGCATTTCGAGCAGCGCTTCGAGGTGCTGTCGCTGCGCGTGCCGCGCGAGCTGCTGCTGCCGCGCGTCAGCGAGCCACGCGCCCTGTTCGCGCGCGCGCTCGGCGGGCCGGCCGGCATCGGGCGCGCGACCTCGGGCTTCATGCAGTCGCTGATGGAGGGCGGCGGGCTGCCCGCGGGACCAGCGGCCGAGCGGCTGGCGGTGCTGCTGTGCGAACTCGTGGCCGAGTCGGCACGCGCGGCGGATGCTGGCGTGGCGCCTGCGCCGCCCATGCGCGATGCGCACCGCCAGCTGCTGGTGCGCCGGGTCAAGGCCCACGTGCTCGAGGCGCTCGATTCACCCGAACTCGACGTGCCCTCGATCGCCCGGCGCTTCGGCGTCTCGGTGCGCTACCTGCACCTGGCCTTCGCGCACGAGGGCAGCACGCCCGCTGCGTGGATCCGCGCGCAGCGCATGGCACGCTGCGCGCAGGACCTCGCGAATCCCGCGGACCGGCGGCCGGTCTCGGCCATCGCGCTGCGCTGGGGCTTCCAGGACATTCCGCATTTCACGCGCGCATTCGGCGCGGCCTTCGGCTGCACGCCCTCGGCCTATCGCGTGCGGCACGGGGGCAGCGGGCCCGGCGACGAAAGCACGCGCCGAAGCCGGTCTGCTTGAAGAAGATCAATAGGGCGGCGCCTTGCGCGCGCGCTGTTCGCGCGCGGCTTCGGTCCACCACGCGAGGTCGTCGGCGAAGCGGCCGAAGGCGCGGTCGAGCGAGGCGCCGGCCGTGCCGGTGGGCTGGCCCTGCGCATCGAGCGTCTGCGAGATCGGGCCGACCGACAGCGTGCTCGACACCACGATCATGCCCATCTCGGAGAGGATCGAATGCCACACCGTGCCCGAGCGCACGCCCGAGAAGCGGCCGGCCGAATAGCTCGCGATCGCCGCGGGCCGCCAGAACCACTCCTCGAGGAAGTGGTCGGTGAGGTTCTTGAGGCCGGGCTGCGGGCCCCAGTTGTATTCGCCGGTCACGAAGACGAAGGCATCGGCCGCGCGGATCTTGCGCGCCAGCGTCTCCATCGCCTCGGGCGCCGTGCCCGCCGGGTACTCCTTGTACATGCGGTCGAGCATCGGCAGGTCGACGGCCTTGGCATCGATCAGCTCCACCTCGGCGCCGCGCGCGGCCAGCCGCTCGACCAGATAGTCCGCGAGCCGCACGCCCATGCGGTCGGCGCGGTAGGAACCGTAGAACACCAGGATCTTGTCTGCCATCGTCGCTCCGTTTCGCAGGGCCGCCGGGGTGCGGCCTCTGAGCGAAGGGTAACGCGCCCGCATGGCGCCCCGATGCTTCGCCCACCCGCATGCCGGGCTATGCTTGCCCGGCATGCCGCTGCTTCGCCGCCCTTCTTCTTCGTTTCGCTCCTGGCTCATGGCCGCGTGCCTGTTCATCGGCACGCCCGCCTTCGCCGCGACGTCCTGCCTGGCCACGGCCGAGGCCCCGTCGCCGCCACGCGCCCTCGCGATGGCCGCCGCCGCGCAACGGGAGCACGAGGCCTTCGGCGCGCAGACCCTCGATGCCGAAGGCCGCATGGTCGACGCGGGCAGTTCCGAGGCCGAGGACGGGCGCGTCTCGCGCTTCGCGCCCGCGCCGTGGCAGCGCGTGCTCGGCTACTGGGACGCGGTCGACCAGCCGCGCGTGAAGCTGCCTTCGCTGGTGCGCTTCGGTGCCTTGCGCCCGGCCGATCGCACGCTGCTGCTGGAGGCGCTGAACCAGGCCAGCGCCTCGCGGCTGATGGGGCTGGGCGTGGGGCCCGACCAGGGCCTCGACGCGGCCGAGCTGCATGCGATGGCGACGGCCGTGAACCGCGTCGCGGTGATCGACACGCCGTGGTCGGCCGCCTTCATCAGCTGGCTCGCGCGGCAGGCGGGCCTGGACGCGGACGAGTTCGTGTTCTCCGAGGCGCACGTGGATTACGCGGGCGCGGCCTGGAAGGCCGGCGTCGACGAAGCGGCGAGCCGCCCCACGCGCTTCGCGCTGCGGGCCTGCGATCTCGCGCTCACGCCGCCGCGCGTGGGCGACCTGGTGTGCCAGACGCGCGGCGCGCGTTCGGCGCTCGACAGCTTCGCGAAGATCGGCACGGTGCTCGCGACGCGGCCCACGGGCGGCGCGGCGCTGCCGATGCATTGCGACGTGGTGACGGCCGTCGACGCACGTGGTTTCGACGCGGTCGGCGGCAATGTGCTGCAGTCGGTCACCTTGCGCCGGCTGGAGTTCGCGCCGGGCACGCGGACGCTCGATCCGAGTTACCTGCCCGAGGGCTGCGCGGCGGGATGCATCGACCGGCACATGAGCCGCCAGCCCTGGTCGCTGCTGCTGCAGTGGCGCTGAAGCGAACGCTTCAGCAGTTGTTGCGCCGCAGCCCCGCCATGTGCGCGCAGGGCCGGCGCCCCGGACCGGGGTCGTGCACGTGCGGCGGCGGAGGCTGCACGCGACGCCGCGGCGGTGGCGGATAGGCGTAGGGATCGGGCCCCCAGAGATAGACCGGCTCCGGATCTGCCTGCGCCGCGCGCCCTTCGTCGGGGTAGCGCGGAATGATCGACAGCCCCGGGTTCGAGGGCGGCGTCGGCGCGGCGGCAGTGGGCGGCGGCGCGTAGTCGGGCGTGCGCGCGGGCGGGGCCGGCTGCAGGGCCGAAGGCGGCGGCTCGGCGATCTGCACCGGGCGCGACGAGCGCGTGCCGCTCGGGCAGGCCCCGTCGGTGTAGACGGTGGCGCCGTTGGCATCGAGGCAGCGCACCACCTCGGCCGAGCTCGCCGACGCGCCCAGCACGAGCACCGCCGAGACGATCAGCGTGCGCAACGAGGTGGCGGTGAGCAGAGGGGTTCGCATGAAGATGAGAAGAGGGCCGTGCCGGGACGATGCACGGGCAGCTTCATTCTGTGCGCTTTGTCACGACCCGCCAAGCACCGCGGGCCCGCGGCGCGCACCGTCCGTCGCTCACAGCAACCCGCCCATGCGCAGCGCCGCGGCCTTCAACGCATCGATGCGCCGCTCGGCATCGGCCATCGACATGCGCGCGGTCGGCGCATGCACCGCGAGCGCGGCGCGCACCTCGCCGGCCGCGTCGCGCACCGGCACGGCCACGGCCACCAGGCCGGCCATGAACTCCTCGCGGTCGCGCGAGAAGCCGTCCTGCGCGATCGCGTCGCACTCGGCACGCAATGCGGCGGGGTCGGTGAGGGTGCTGGCCGTCATGCGCGGCAGCGGCAGGCCGTCGATCATCGCGTCGCGCGCCTTCTTCGGCATCTGCGCGAGGAAGAGCTTGCCGCTCGCGGTGCAGTGCAGCGGCACGTGCGAGCCCACGTCGAGCGTGAGGCGCAACGGCCACTGGGCCTCGACGCGGTCGAGGTAGAGCACGCGCGCGCCGTCGAGCGTGGTGAGGTTGCAGGTCTCGCCGACCTCCTGCACCAGCGCCGCCAGCACCTCGTGGCGCAGGCCGCGCACGCTGCCGTGGTTCAGCGTGTCGAAGGCGAGCTGGCGCAGCGCGGGCCCGACGACGAACGAGCGCTCGTCGAGGTCGCGCGCGAGAAAACCGGTGGCCAGCAGCTGGGTGCAGATGCGGTGCGCGGTGCCCTTGGGCAGGCCCAGCTGCGCCGCGAGATCGGCCAGCGACAGCGCGCGGCCCTCGTGCGCCAGCAGCGCGAGCAGGCGCAGGCTGCGCTCGGCCGAGGAACCGGAAACGGGCTCCTCGGCGGAGGCAGCAACGGGCGCGGCAACAGGGGCGGCAGCGGAACGCGCGGGACGGGGCATGCGGGTAAACCTCTAAAGTGGAACATTGCGTTCCGAAAATCAATAACCTAGGATGCAATGAATCGAGGCCATTGTTCCATCGCCGGACCGCACGCATGCCTGACTCTCTCAGTGAAGAAGCCTTCGACTACATCGTGGTGGGCGCCGGCTCGGCCGGCTGTGTGCTAGCGGCGCGCCTGAGCGAGGACCCGGCCACGCGCGTGCTGCTGCTCGAGGCGGGCCCGCGCGACAGCTCGCCGTGGATCCACCTGCCGATCGGCTACGGCAAGACCATGTGGAGCCCGGTCTACAACTGGCGCTTCGAGACCGACCCCGACCCCAACATGAACGGCCGCCGCATCTACTGGCCGCGCGGCAAGACGCTGGGCGGCTCGAGCTCGATCAACGGCCTGATCTACATCCGCGGCCAGCGCGAGGACTACGACCACTGGGCCGCGCTCGGCAACCCGGGCTGGGGCTACGACGAGGTGCTGCCCTACTTCGTGCGCTCCGAGGGCAACCAGCGCGGCGCGAGCCAGTTCCACGGCGGCGACGGACCGCTCAAGGTGTCGGACATCGGCGCGCGCCACGAGCTGATCGAGGCCTTCATCGAAGGCGCCCGGCAGACCGGCGTGCCGCGCACCGAGGACTTCAACGGCGCCGTGCAGGAAGGCGCGGGCTACTACCAGCTCACCACGCACCGCGGCCTGCGCTGCAGCACCGCCAAGGCCTACCTCTCACCGGCGCGCCATCGCCCCAACCTTCGCATCGAGACCGAGGCGCTGGCCACCGGCCTCGTGTTCGAGGGCCGGCGCGCGGCCGGCGTGCGCTATCGGCAAGGCGGCATGGAGAAGACCGCGCGCTGCCGCGCCGAAGTGCTGCTTTCGGCCGGCTCGATCCAGTCGCCGCAGCTGCTGCAGCTTTCGGGCGTGGGCCCGCGCGCGCTGCTCGATCGCTTCGGCATCGCGCCGGTGCACGAACTGCCGGGCGTGGGCGAGAACCTGCAGGACCACCTGCAGATCCGCCTCGGCTACGAGTGCACGAAACCGATCACCACCAACGACCAGCTCAACTCCTGGGCCGGCCAGCTCGGCCTGGGCCTCGAATGGCTGCTGCATCGCAGCGGCGCGCTCGCGATCGGCATCAACCAGGGCGGCTGCTTCATGCGCGCGCTCAAGGACGAGGCGGGCCGCCCGGTGGCCGCCACGCCCGACATCCAGTTCCACGTGGCAACGCTGTCGGCCGACATGGCCGGCGGCAAGGTGCATCCCTGCTCGGGCTTCACCTTCTCGGTGTGCCAGCTGCGGCCCGAGTCGCGCGGCCACATCCGCATCCGCTCGACCGACGCGGCCGAGCCGCCCGAGATGCAGCCCAACTACCTCGCGACCGAACTCGACCGCGCGACCGCGGTGGCCGGCGTGAAGGCCGCGCGCGCCATCGCCGAGGCGCCCGCGATGCGGCCCTACGTCAAGCGCGAGGTGAAGCCCGGCGCCCAGGCCGCGAGCGATGCCGAGCTGCTCGAGTTCTGCCGCAACAACGGCGCCACCATCTTCCATCCCACCGGCACCTGCCGCATGGGACACGACCCGCTCGCGGTGGTCGATGCGCGGCTGCGCGTGCACGGCATCGGCGGCCTGCGCGTGGTCGACTGCTCGGCCATGCCCACGCTGGTGTCGGGCAACACCAACGCCCCCGCGGTGATGATGGCCGAGAAGGCCGTCGACATGATCAGAGAGGACCACAGGGCGGCTTCGGCCGCGCACTAGCAGCAACGCATCCCGCACGGCCCGCCGAGAGCGAAGACCAAGAGGCCGCCACGACAACACTCATCGGAGACAACACATGAGCAGTGCACGCGACGACGAGAAAACGATTCGCAGGGTGGTGATTTCGGCGCTGGTGGGCGCCACCATCGAGTGGTACGACTTCTTCCTCTACGGGGTGGTGGCCGGCATCGTGTTCAACAAGCTCTACTTCCCGGGCAGCGACCCGGTAGTGGCGACCCTGCTGGCCTACACCACCTTCGCCGTGGGCTTCGTCACCCGGCCCCTGGGCGGCGTGATCTTCGGCCACTTCGGCGACAAGATCGGGCGCAAGAGCATGCTGATCATCACGCTGATGATCATGGGCGTGGCCACCTTCCTGATCGGCCTGGTGCCGACCTATGCGCAGATCGGCATCGCGGCGCCGCTGCTGCTGCTGGTGCTGCGCGTGGCGCAGGGCATCGGCCTGGGCGGCGAATGGGGCGGCGCGGTGCTCATGGCCTACGAGTACGCGCCCAAGGAGAAGCGCGGCTTCTATGCCTCGCTGCCGCAGATCGGGCTGGCCATCGGCCTGTGCCTGGCCTCGGGCGTGGTCGCGCTGCTGTCGTGGCTCTTGACCGACGAGCAGTTCATGGCCTGGGGCTGGCGCATCGCCTTCCTGATCTCGGGGCTGATGGTGGCGGTGGGCATGTACATCCGGCTGCACGTGAAGGAGACGCCCGAGTTCGCCGCGGTGAAGGCGCGCAACGCCGAACTGCGCATCCCGTTCATGGACATGCTGCGCCGCTACCCGGGCAATGTGCTCAAGGGCATGGGCGCGCGCTACATCGACGGCGTGTTCTTCAACATCTTCGGCGTGTTCTCCATCGCCTACCTCACGGGCACGCTCAAGCTCAGCCGCACCGATGCGCTGCTGGGCGTGATGGCCGCGGCCATCGTGATGTGCTTCGCCATCCCCTTCTTCGGCCGGCTGTCGGACCGCATGGGCCGGCCCCGGGTCTACATGTGGGGGTCGCTGATCACCGCGGTGTCGGCCTTCCCGGGCTTCTGGCTGATGACGCACAGCGGCGGCAACGTGCTGCTGGTGTGGCTGTCCATCGTGATCCCCTTCGGCATCCTCTATGCCTCGGTCTACGGCCCCGAGGCCGCGCTGTTCTGCGACCTGTTCGACGCCAAGGTGCGCTACACCGGCATCTCCTTCGTCTACCAGTTCTCGGGCATCTTCGCCTCGGGCATCACGCCGATCATCGCCACCGCGCTGCTCAAGTCTGGCAGCGGCGAGCCGTGGCAGATCTGCCTGTACGTGCTGTTCGCGGGCGTGGTGTCGGCGCTGTGTGCCTGGCTGATCGGGCGCAGCCCCTCGCCGGCCGACGCGCCGGTGGTGGCACCGGCGCGCTGAGGCGGCCGCGCGCGTCTCAGGGCAGCCGCTCCTCGTAGGCCTCGGCCGGCCGGTCGTTGGGCGACTGGAAGGCCGCCTTGAGCGAATCGCTCATCGGGATGTTGATGACCGCGTTGCGCGGCGGGATCGACGCCATGAACCATCGCGCATAGAGCTTCTCGAGCGCGCCCGAGGCCATCGCGCTCGCGAGGTAGCCGTCGACCGCGCGCTTGAAGGCCGGATCGTCCTTGCGGATCATGATCGCGATCGGCTCGATGCCCAGCGGCTTGCCGACGATGCGGAAGTCCGCCGGGTTGCGCGCGTTCGAGATGTTGCCCGCGAGCGTGTTGTCGTCCATGGCGAAGGCGTCGGCACGGCCGCTCTCGAGCAGCAGGAAGCTCTCGGCATGGTCCTTGGCCAGCACGATGTTCAGCGCCATGCCCTTGTTGTCCTGCTCGAGCCTGCGCAGCCGCTGCACGAGCGTGGTGCCCACGGTCGTGACCACGGTCTTGCCCTTGAGCTGCTCGGCCGACTCGATGCCGCTGGCCGCGCGCACGGCGAAGCGCGCCTCGGTGATGTAGGTCGTGCTGCCGAAGGCCACCTGCTGCTGGCGCGCGGCATTGTTGGTGGTCGAGCCGCACTCGATGTCGACGGTGCCGTTCTGCAGCAGCGGCACGCGGTTCTGCGAAGTCACGACCATCGGCCGCACCGCGACGCCGGGCAGCAGCTTCGCGAGCATCTGCTCGCACAGCTCGACGTGGTAGCCGACGTAGCCGCCGCCCACCGCGTACGACAGCGGCGGCGAGGCCTCGCGCACGCCCATCACGAGGGTGCCGGCGGCCTTGGCCTTGGCGAGCGTGCCGCCGGGTTCCTGCGCGAAAGCGGCCACAGCGACAGCCGCGAGCAGCACGCCCGCGAGCATTCGATTCGGGGTCTTCATGGCGTCCTCCGGCGCGTCAGGCCGCGAGCGCCACCGGCGCGGGATGGGCGATCTCGTCCAGGCTCTCGCGCAGCGCGCGGTCGAGGATCTCGATGGCGCGGTCGATCTGCTCGTGCGCCACGTTGAGCGGCGGCGCGATGCGCCACACCGAGCCGCGCTCGGGCCGGCGCCGGATGTTCATGCTCAGGCCGAGCTCGAAGCACTTCTTCGTGGTGCGCGCCCCGAGCTCGTGATGGGGCAGCCGCGACTCGCGGTCCTGCACCAGCTCCACGCCCAGCAGCAGGCCCTCGCCGCGCACGTCGCCGATCGCCTCGTAGCGCCGCTGCAGCTCGAGCAGTTGCCCGCGCAGGTAGGCGCCGGTGGTGCGCGCGCGCTCGATCAGGCCCTCGCTGCGGATGGTGTCGAGCACCGCGAGGCCGACGGTGGCGGGCAGCGGGTCGGAGACATGGCTGGTGTAGAAGGTGAAGCCCTTCTCGTGCACGTCCTGCTCGATGCGCGGGCTGGTCGCCACGGCGGCCAGCGGCAGGCCGCCGCCCATGGTCTTCGACACCGACATGATGTCGGGCACCACGCCGTAGAAGTCGGAAGCCGTGCGGTGGCCGATGCGGCCGAACGCGGTCTGGGCCTCGTCGAAGATCAAGAGCATGCCGCGCTCGTCGGCGGCGCGGCGCAGCGCCTGCATGTACGACCGGGGCGGCACCAGCACGCCACCCGCGCTGATGATCGGCTCGATGATGATCGCGGCGCGCCGGCCGGTCGAGGCCATGTCGTACATCTTGAGGCCGAGCTCGAGGCAGGCCAGCGCCGATTCCTCGCCCGACATGCCGCGGATATAGGGCCGGTAGGCGTTGGGCTCGGGCATCAGGTAGACGCCGGGCACGTGCACGCCGTAGCCCTTGCGGTCGCTCGCGAACGACACCGCGCTGGTGCCGCCGGTCACGCCATGCCAGGAGCCGCCCACGGCCAGGATCTCGAAGCCGCCGGTGTACATCTTCGCCATGCGCAGCGCGACCTCGTTGCTCTCGGAACCGGTGTTCACGAACAGCGACTTGCTCAGCGGCGCGGGCATCCAGTCGGTGGCCATCTTCTGCGCCAGCTCGGCCACCACCTCGGGGATCATGCCGCTGAACAGGTGGAAGGCCTTCTCGCCGGCCTCGTGCACCGCGCGCACGATCGCCGGATGGTTGTGGCCGATGGTGGCGCACATCTGGCCCGAGGTGAAGTCCAGGATCTCGCGGCCCGTGTCGTCGACCACCACCGCGCCGCGGGCGCTGCGGAACAGGTTGGGGAAGGTGTCGCCGCCGTAGCGCACCATGTATTCCTTCGCGGCCGCGCGCAGTTGTTCGCTCATGTCCGAATCCTTTGCTGAAGTGGTGAGTGGATTCGCCAATGGTCGCGAGGCCCGCGCACGCGGTCCAATGTCGAGTTTGCATCCAGGCGCGATGCGCGGCACGCATCGCCCATGCACGCAAGCGATGGGCACGCGGCTTGCAGAATGCGCCGCACGCAAAGCAACAGAGGTCGCGATGGACACACGCTGGTTTCAGGATTTCGTCACCTTGGCCGAGGTGCAGAACTTCACGCGCGCGGCCGAGATGCGCAACGTCTCGCAGGCCGCGTTCAGCCGCCGCATCCAGGCGCTCGAGCAATGGCTGGGCGCCAAGCTGATCGATCGCGCGGCTTACCCGACGCGGCTCACGCCCGCGGGCGAGCGCTTCCGCAAGGTGGCCGCGGGCCTGCTCGACCAGATCGCCGACGCGCGCGCCGAGATCGGCGACGCGCCCGCGCGCAACCACGTGCGCATCGCCTCGACCTATGCGCTCGCGAGCACGCGGCTGCCGGGCTGGTGGGCGCGCTGGTCGGGCGCGGGCGACCTCAGCTGCAGCCTCGAGGTCGGCAACGTGCACGACACGCTGACGGCCTTCAGCGCAGGCTCGGCCGACGTGCTGATCGGCTTCCACCAGGCCGCGCATCCGCTGCAGCTCGATGCCGCGCGCTTCGAGCGCCGCGAGCTCGGCCTCGAGCGCGTGCGGCCCTACGTCTCGCGCGCGCTCGCCGCCTCCGAACGCTTCGCGCTGCCGGGCAGCGCAACCCATCCGCTGCCGTTGTTGATGTATTCGCCCGGCGGCTACTTCGCGCGCGTGGTCGCGACCGCGATCGAGCAGTCGGCGCAGCCGCTGGCCGGCTACCGGGCCTTCGAGTCCGAGATGACCGACGTGCTCGGCGACCTCGCGCAGCAGGGCATGGGGATGGCCTGGCTGCCCGACAGCTCCTTCGTCGCGGGCCGGCTCGGCGAGCTGGTGCCGGTGGGCGACGGCGCGTGGGACGTGGAGGTCGCGATCGTGGCCTGGCGCGCGCGGCTCAATGCGCGGCCCGCGGTCGCGCGGCTGTGGGAGCGCATCGGCGCCGACGCACTGCCCGCCTGAAGCGACTTCAGCCGGGCTCGGCCGGCATGCGCTCGGCGATCACCTCGCGCAGCAGCGACAGCGCCGGCGCCTCGCTGCGGCCGGCCAGCGTCACGAGGCCGAAGCGCGCGCGGCCCAGCGGCGGCTGCACCGGCAGCGCCACCAGGTCGGGCGCCACCGCGCGCACCGCGAGCAGGATCGCGTCGCTGTCGCGCGCGAGCTCGACCAGGTTCGACAGCTCCGAGCAGCGCAGGGTCACGCACCGGTCGGGATGCGCCTCGGGGCCGTAGGCATCGACCATCGCGCGCACCACGTCGCGCCCGAGGCCGGTGGACGCCAACGGGTAGTCCTTGAGGCTCTGGAAGGTCATCGGCCCGCGCTTGCGCGTTAGGGCCTGTTAACCCTATTCAAGCGGCAACATCATTCCCGACTCGGCGCTGCTGCGCGGCACCATCCGCAGCTACAAGCCGCAGGTGCGCAAGCAGCTGATCGACGGCGTGCGCCGCACCGCGCTGGCCTCGGCCGCGATGGCGGGCGCGCCCGAACCCGCCATCGGCCTCGACCCGGCGCGCGGCAACGGCGCGGTGATCAACGACCAGGCGCTGGCGCAGCGCACCGTGGCCGCGCTCAAGGCGCAGCTCGGCGACGCGAAGGTGGTGCAGGTGCCGCCGATCACCGCCAGCGAGGACTTCTCGGAGTTCGCGGTGGAGGGCGTGCCGACCTTCTTCTTCTTCATCGGCGTGAACGATCCGAAGGAGGTCGCCGAGTCGCAGAAGGAAGGCGGCAAGCCCCTGCCCTTCAACCACTCCCCTTCTTCGCGCCGGTGCCCGAGCCCTCGATCACGACCGGCGTGCAGGCGATGACGGCGGCCGTGCTGAGCGCGCTGGCGCCGAAGCGCTGAGGCCTTCTCTCGCTCAATCGATGCGGATCTGCGGCAGGAAAGCCTCGGCCAGTTTCATCTGGCCCGAGGCATTGGGCAGGTCGCAGTCCGCGCTCCAGTCCTCGGGCGCGAGCTTGCCGTAGACCTCGGCCACCTGCACGCCGTTGTCGCGCGCGACTTCGCGGATCACGTCGTTGAGGCCCTTGGCGAACCGGCCGCCGCCTTCGAGGTAGTCGTCCACCAGCTGGCGGGTTTCCTGCGCGCCCTCGGCGAGCTTGCAGGCCCGGTACGGGTTGTCGTAGGTGCCCAGCACGATCGGGCTCCTCGGTGCCGCCGCCTTGAGCTGCGAGACGATCGACTGCAGATAGCCGCGCACCACGACCCAGTCGCCCTCGGTCGAACGGATCGCATCGATCTCCTGCAGCACCAGGTAGCGCTGCAGGTCGTCCGGCCGTGTCGAGGGCTTGAGGAAGGCGAAGCCCACCTCGTAGCCTTCGTGCACGGTGATGGCGCGCGGATTGCGCACCTTTTCGGCGGGGTCGCGCTGGTAGGCCGCGATCAGCTCGAGCAGATAGGGCAGGCGCTTCTCGACCAGGTTCTGGATCGTGGCGCGGTTGTCGTCGAAGCCCATCGCCGCCGACTTGGCGTTGTTGACGTAGCGCACCGGCCCGCCCTGCTGCGACGCCAGCGTCTTGTTGAGCAGCGCGCCGTAGGCATTCGCATCGGGTGCCAGGCCCTGCCCGCCGAGCGCCCAGGCATCGCCGGCGGCGATCTGCAGCGGCATCTCCTGCGCGCCCTCCAGCGGGGCGTTGGGCTCGTAGGTGGCATCGATCATGCGCACCGCGAACTGCGCGATCCAGTGCGACAGCATGTAGTCGAACTGCTTGTCCCAGCGGTCGCGGTAGAGCAGCTGATCGCCGAGCAGCCGGATCGCCATGGCCCGCAGCGTTTTCTGGTTCGTGGTCTGGTGGATCCACCACAGGGCGAACGAACGCGACCAGTTCTGCGCCGTCATGTGCCACGAGGCCTCCGAGGTCACGTTGATCGGCTCGACGTAGAAGCTGTCGGGCACGCGCGCCTTGAGCCATTCGGTCTGCTCGCTGCCGAGCACCCGCGCCACCGCGGCCAGGCGCATCAGGCACGGCGCGAAGAACTCCTCCGGACGACCGGCGTCGTTGCTCACGGGACAGCTTCGGTCGAACTCCGGCTTCATCAGGTTCGAGGCCACGAAGTTCTTCGCGAATGTCGACAGCGACTCGTCGCGGACCCAGTCGCCCCAGAGCTTCAGATGCACCAGCGCCCACGGCAGGTTGGCGTAGTTGTGGGCCGTGTAGGGCTCGAAGGGGAACTTGGCGCGGTCGTAGGTGACGGTGCGCAGCTCGATCTCCTCGGGCGTGAGCCGGGCGACGAGTTCCCTGATGCGCCTGGCGGCGGCATCGGCCAGCGGTCGGAAGTCCTTGTTGCCGGTCGCGAGCTCGCGCTCCTTCGCGAGGGCCAGGAACCACGAGAGCCCGTAGAAGTCCTCCGCGACGTTGCCGAACACGCCGCTGTCGCCGGTGGTGCCCTGCATGTTGGTCATGTAGGCCAGCTCCTGCTGCACGAGTTCGGGGCGCAGCACGGCCTCGACCGCCTCGAGGTACTTCCTGTCCCCCGTGTGCCTGTGGATGGCATAGAGGGAATAGGCGGCATGCACGGCCGAATGCCAGTCGACGCAGCCATGGAACATCGGGCTCTTCGGATTGACGTCGTCGACCCTCGGCAGGCAGTCGAGGATCGGCGGCGCCAGTTGCCTCAGCATGTCGGCGCGCTGTTCCTCGAACAGCGGCCCGAGCGCGGGCAATGGATCGGGCGGCACCGGGGCAACCGGAGCCGGCGGCGGCGGCGCGGCGGCCACCGGCACCGCGACCGGCACGACCACCGGCGGCCCGCCACCGCCGTCGCCGCCGCAGCCCGCGAGGGCGGCCAGCAGCGCGACCGAGGCCACGATGGTTCCTGATTTCGAGACGACGGACAGCGTTTTTCTCATGGTTCTAGAACTCCCTGGTACGTGGTGAAGAAAGAAGAGAAGCAGGACAGCGCGGCCACGGCACGCGCGCGCCATCGCATCGCACACCGACGGGCGGCGGCGCGATGGAAAGCCAAGGCCGAGAAGGGGCTGCGCGACGGCGGCGAGCGCCGCCGGCTACTGCGTCGGAATCGTGTTCATTGCATCTCCCTGATCGATGACATCCGCACGGCGGGCATGCCCCGTCGCGTGCGCCATCGGAAAGCAAAGCCCGGGCCAATCATTGAGCAATCCAGGCCAATGAAGGCTTTTGCTTCTTATTTTTGTTGAACAACATTTCCATATTGCCCAACAAAACAGAAGGCGAGCACGCGTGGAAACCCTGCAGGGGCGAATCGCGGATCGAAGGGAGAGCGCCAGCCTCGGCGGCCTGGCGGGGCCGGCTACTTCAGCCGGTAGCTGAGCTTCTTGCCGCCGCGCACCTGGGCATCGAGGCCCAGCCATTCGCCGTCGGCCACGGCATACCAGAGGTCGATCGGCTGCTCGGGCCCGCTGACGCGCCAGCGCCGGGCCGCCACGCCGCGGCCGCGCACCTCGACGCGGCCCTCGTCGAGCGCGGCGATGCGCACCGGCTCGAGCTTGCCGGTCTGCGCATTGAGCAGCTGCTGCTGCGCGCGCATCGCGGGGTTCCAGTAGGCGAAGCTCATCACGCAGCCCGGCATCGCGCTGCGCCCGCGTTGCGTGACGACCATCAGCGCGGGGCCGTCGCCCTCCGCCTCGCGCTCGGCGCGCACCTCGGAGCGGTCGCCGCCGTCGTTGGTGTCGGCATCGAGCCGGCGCAGGCAGTCGCCGCGCCAGTGCTCGACCGCCGAATGCCGGTAGCGGTAGACCGTGACGCCCAGCAGCTTGACCGCGAACGCGGCCTCGCTGCTCAGCCGGCGCTCGTCGCCCGCGGCCGTGAGCACGAAGCGGTGCTCGCCGATCGGCGCGTCGTCGAGCAGCACGCGGAAGTTCCATTCGCCCGTGGCGGGCGAGGCCACCGGCTGCGCGCCCGCCGCGAAGGCCAGCGCGCACAGCAGCGCCGTGCCGGCATGGCGCACCCTCATTCCGGCGGCCGGCGCACCGGCCCCGGCACGAAGGCGTTGGTGCGCGCGATGTAGTCGCGATAGGCCGGCCGGCGCTCGCCGATGTCGGCCTCGAGCAGGCGCACGCCCGACACGCGCAGCAGCAGCCAGGTCATGAGCAGCGGCGAGACCACGCTCCAGGCGCCGCCGAGGCCGGCCGCGCCCAGCGCCATCAGCCACATTCCCCACCAGACGCAGGCCTCGCCGAAGTAGTTGGGATGGCGGCTGTAGCGCCACAGGCCGCGGTCCATCACCTGGCCGCGGTGCGAGGGGTCGGCCTTGAAGCGCGACATCTGGGCATCGGCGATGGCCTCGAAGCCGATGCCGAAGGCCACCAGCGCGCCGCCCGCGATGTCGAGCCAGCCCAGCGGCCGCGCGCCCGCCATGCCGACGAACAGCGGCGCCGAGACGATCCAGGCCAGCACTGCCTGCAGCCCGAACACCAGGTAGAGGCTCTTCCCGCCGAAGCCCGGCTGGTTGCGCGCGCGGATCGCCTGGTAGCGCCGGTCCTCGCCGTGGCCCCAGTTGCGCGCCGCCACATAGAGCGCCAGCCGCAGCCCCCACAGCAGCGCGAGCACGGCCATGGCCAGGCCGCGCGGGTCGTGCAGCGGCGCATTCGGCAGCAGCACCAGGTAGACCAGGCCCGCGCCCGCGATCAGCAGCGGCCAGAAGCGGTCGATCAGGCTCGCGTCGCGCCGCGCCAGGCTCTCGAGCCAGACCACCAGCGCGACCGCGGCCGTGAAGGCGAGGCCGGCGAAGGCGGCTTCGAGCGGGCTGAAGTTCATCGGGCCGGCTTCAGGCGCGCCGCTCGAACAGGTAGTGGCTGACCCACCAGCGCTGCCCGTGCTCGTAGCCGAACAGCTCGGCCACCGACATGAAGAACAGGCGCCAGCGCGTCCACCAGACATGGGCATCGTCGCCGTAGGTGGCCTGGAACAGCGGGCGCAGCGCCTCGCGGCGCTGGTCCATGTTGCGCAGCCAGGCCTCGGCGGTGCGCTGGTAGTGGCGGCCTTCCCAGCGCCAGCGGCGCAGCAGCCGCAGGTCGTCCTGGCAGTGCAGCGCGAGGTCGTCGCTGGGCATCATGCCGCCCGAGAAGAAGTGCTCGCTCATCCAGTCGCTGGCGTCGCGCACCTCGAACGGATAGGGCGCCTCGCGGTGCACGAACACGTGCATGAAGAAGCGCCCGCCGGGCCGCAGCCAGCGCGCCACGTTGGCGAAGGCCTGCGGCCAGTTGCGCAGGTGCTCGAACATCTCGACCGAGACCACGCGGTCGAAGCGCTCCTCGGTGTCGAACACGTTGATGTCGCGCGTGAGCACCCGCACATTGGCCAGCCCGCGCCGCGCGGCCTCGGCCTCGATGTATTCGCGCTGCGAGGCGGAGTTCGACAGCGCCGTGATCCGGCTGCCCGGGTAGTGGGCGGCCATCCACAGCGTGAGCGAGCCCCAGCCGCAGCCCAGCTCGAGGATGTCCTGCCCGTTCTCGAGCCCGGCGCGCTCGCAGGTGCTCGCCAGCGCGGCCGATTCGGCCTCCTCGAGGGTGCGCGTGCCCTCGGGCCAGTAGCAACTGCTGTACTTGCGGTGGTTGCCGAGCACCTGGCCGAAGAAGGCGGCCGGCACCTCGTAGTGCTGGGCATTGGCCTTCTCGGGCAGCGGCGCCAGGCTGGCCGAGCGCATGCGCCCGACGAAATCCTGCGTCAGCTCGGCCACGGCCGGGGTGTTGCCGGCATACAACTCCGACAGCCGGTCCTTGAGCAGTCGCCGGATGCCGCGGCGCACCACGGTATCGGGCACCAGGCCCTTCTCGACCCAGCGGATGGCGAACGCGATGTCCTGCGGCATGGCTTCTTCTTCCTTCTCGTGCGTGTTGGCGGGCCCCGCCGTCCGGGGCCGATCTTCCCCCTGTACGCAGCCGGCGGCCATCCGGATGCATCCGGCGCGCGCGAACCGAAGCGGCGCCATGCCCCTGCGCCGGCGCGGGCCTCTGGCCGAACTGGAACAATGCGCCCACTCTCATGGACGGACTCGACCTCATCAAGACATTTCGCGAAGTCGCGTTCCGGCGCAGCTTCTCGCGCGCGGCCCTGTCGCTGGGCATGTCGAAGGCCACCGTCAGCCGCTACGTGGCCGAGCTCGAGGAGCGCAGCGGCGTGCGGCTGCTCAACCGCTCCACCCGCTCGCTGAGCCTGACCGACGCCGGCGAGGTGCTGCTCGAGCGCAGCACCCAGCTGGTCGACATGGCCGAGAACACCCTCAACGACCTGCAGGCCCACGGTGCCCATCCACGCGGCCGGCTGCGCATGAGCGCGCCGCACGGGCTGATCGCCGGCTGGCTCTCGGACGTGATCGCCGAGTTCATCAAGCGCTATCCCGACGTCTACGTGAGCCTGGTCTTCACCAACAGCGCGGTCGACCTGATCGGCGAGGGCATCGACATCCACCTGACGGGCGGGCGCATCGACGACATGAACCTGATCGTGCGGCGGCTGGTGCAGTTCGACATGGTGGTCTGCGCCACCCCGGCCTACTGGGCGCTGCGCGGCATGCCGCGCGTGCCGGCCGACCTGAGCCGGCACGACGTGCTCGGCTATTCGGCGGCCTCGACCACCCACCTGCCCTTCGAGACCGAAGGCGAGGTCTACGAGGTGCCGGTGCACAGCCGCATGGAGGCCAACGACGCGGTCGCGCTGATCGAGCTGGCGCTGCGCAGCGTGGGCGTGGCCTACGTGCCCGAGCCGCTGGCCCAGTCGCACCTGGAGCGCGGCGCGCTGGTGCCGGTGCTGCGCGAGCACATGCCGCACGACCACTGGCTCTATGCCGCCTATTCGCAGCGGCGCCACAACAGCGCGGCGATGCGCGCGATGCTCGATTTCCTCGAGCAGTCGATGGGGCCGGGCGGCGCCCTGCCCTCGCCCATGCCGCCGGCGGTGCCGGTCTCGCCGCCCGCCGCCCCTTCCGCTACATGCGCCCTTTCCAGGGAACCAGACGCCGCTCGAGCCAGCGCATCAGCAGGTCGAACAGGTACGCCACCACCCCGATGACCACGATCCCCATGATCACGATGTCGGTGCGCAGGAAGTTCGACGCGTTGAGCACCATCTGACCCAGCCCCATGTTGGCCGCCACCATCTCGGCGGCCACCAGCGTGGTCCAGCCGAAGCCGATCGCGATGCGCATGCCGACCAGGATGTCGGGCAGCGCCGAGGGCAGGATCACGTGGCGGATCACCTGCATATAGCTCGCGCCCATCGAGTAGGCCGCGTTGATCTGCTCCTGCGAGGCGCTGCGCATGCCCGAGCGCGCGGCCAGCGCCAGCGGCGCGAAGCAGCTCAGGAAGATCAGCAGCACCTTGGGCAGCTCGTCGATGCCGAACCAGATGATGATCAGCGGCAGGTAGGCCAGCGGCGGCAGCGGCCGGTAGAACTCCAGCGGCGGATCGAAGATGCCGCGCCAGAAGCGGCTCATGCCCATCGCGATGCCCACCGGGATGGCCGTGACGCAGGCCAGCAGGAAGGCCGAGAACACGCGGAACATGCTCGCGAGGAAGTGCTGCCACAGCGGCTTGTCGTTGGCCTGGCCGGTCAGGTATTCGTAGAACTGCTGGAACACCGCCTGCGGCGTCGGCAGGAACAGCGGCTTGACCCAGCCCATGTTGGTGACCAGGAACCACAGCGCGAGCAGCGTCAGCACCGTGACCACGCTGATCGTGAAGCTCGAGCCCTCGCCCGGCACCTTGAAGGCGCTGGTCTTGAGCTTGGCGCCGGGCGCGGGCGGCGGGACGGCGGTGGGCTTGGTGGGAGGCGTCATGGCGACCGGCGATGCGATGCTGGCCTCAGGCATGGGCGGCCTCGCGGTGGTGGATGATGGAAAGCACTTCCTCGCGCATGCGGATGAACTCGGGCTCGGACTTCACCTTGCGCGAATCGCCGTGCGAGAGGTACTGGCGCGAGAACGGCACCTCGTCGTAGACGTGCGAGATGCGCCCCGGGCTCGGGCTCATCACGATCAGCCGGGTGGCGAGGAACAGCGCTTCCTCCACGGAGTGGGTGATGAAGAACACCATCTTGTTCGAGGTCGACCAGGCCTGCAGCAGGATCTCCTGCACCTGCTCGCGCGTGAAGGCGTCGAGCGCGCCCATCGGCTCGTCCATCAGCAGCACGGCCGGGTCGCTGGCCAGCGCGCGCGCGATGCCCACGCGCTGCTGCATGCCGCCCGAGAGCTCGTACACCGCGCGGTCGGCGTACTTCTGCAGCCCGACCAGCGCGAGTTTCTCTTCCGCCACGCGGTCGCGCGTGGCGCGGTCGACGCCCGCGAGCCGCATCCCCAGCGCCACGTTGTCGCGCACGTTGAGCCAGGGCATCAGCGCATGCTTCTGGAACACCACGCCGCGGTCGGCACCCGGGCCGGCCACGGGCTTGCCGTCGAGCAGGATCTCGCCGGTGGACGGCGGCAGGAAGCCCGCGATGCAGTTCAAGAGCGTGGTCTTGCCGCAGCCCGAGGCGCCGAGCGCGACCACGAAGTCGCCGTCGTGCATGCGCAGGTTGACCGGCGCCAGCGCCTGCAGGGTGCCGCCCTTGACGGCGTAGTTGACCGTGAGGTCGCGGATGTCGAGCGTGGGCATGGGCTTTTTTTGCTTACTGCACCGCGCTCACTTGGCCGCCAGGGCCTTCTCGACGTACGTGGTGGTCACGTAGGCCGAGTAGTCGGGCTTGACTTCCTGCACCCGGCCCTGTTCCTTGAGGAAGGCCGCCGTGTTCGCCATCGCCTTGGCCGCGCCGCCGCCGAGCCAGGTCGGCGAGAGCTGCTCGGACAGGGTCGGGAAGCTGTAGAGCGCCATCGCCGCGCCCACGTCCTTCGGATCGGCCTTGGTCCACTTGGCCATCGCCTTGGTCTGCGGCGAGTCGGGCGTCCAGCTCTTGCCCGAGGCCTTGTACTCGTCGTTGGCACGGTTGAGCGCCTTCACGAACGCCACCATGAAGGCCTCGTTCTCGGCCGCCCACTTGGCGTTGACCACGATGCCCTCGAAGGTCGGCGCGCCGCGCTTGCCGATGCTGCCCGAGGTGGCGATCACCTTGCCGCTGGAGCGGATCTTGGAGAGCACCGGGTCCCAGATGAAGGTGGCGTCGATGTCGCCGCGCTCCCAGGCCGCCGCGATCTCGGGCGGGCGCATGTTCATCACGTTGACCTTCTTCGCGTCGACGCCTTCCATCTTCATCGCGGCCATGAGCTGGTAGTGGGCGGTGGAGACGAAGGGCGTGGCCACCTTCTTGCCCGCGAGGTCCTTGAGGCTCGCGACGCCCGAGGCATTGCGCGCCACCAGCGCCTCGGCGTCGGCGATGTCGGCCGAGATCCAGAACAGCTTGATGTCCTGCCCCTGGCTGGCCGCGGCCGTGAGCGGGCTCGAGCCGGTCTCTCCCATCTGCACGTCGCCCGAGGCCATGGCACGGATCACGTCGCCGCCGCCCGAGAACATGCGCCAGTTGATCTTGTAGCCGGTGGCCTTCTCGACCTCGCCCGACTCCATGACCAGGCGCAGGGGGACGAGCATGTCCTGGTGGGCGAAGGTGAGTTCCTTGGCCTTCTGGGCGAAGGCGGTGCCGGTGGTGGCCAGCACGAGCAGCGCTGTGGCTGCGATTGCACGGTGCAGGGATCGACGCGTGTTCATCCGGGTTCTCCTTGTCTGTTGCGGGCGGCGCTGGCCGAGGCTTCGGGGCGAGGGGTACTGTGCATGGTTGGGGGTGGGGTGCAAAGTGCCAGGGGTGGGGGGTGGGGGGTGCCAGTGGACTGGGACTTACCCTTGTTTGGTGCTTGGGGGCACGGGGGAGGTGCGTTTTTTGTTTTGTGGTTTGTTTGGAAGTTGGTTTCTTTGGTGAGGCTGTTGGCCGGGTCTCGCCCCGGCGGGCGACTCACTTTTCTTGTCTCGCCAAGAAAAGTAAGCAAAAGAAGGCGACCCCACTGTCTGCGTCCCGCAGCGAAGCTGCGGGCAACCTGCGGTGCTCGCGTTTCG
>Ga0102589_1001151_pt1 | contig 39035 bp, 40 predicted proteins | sample AraplaMF_Col_mLB_FD_76858 | JGI IMG/M metagenome (GOLD analysis project Ga0102589, IMG submission 76858) | Arabidopsis root microbial communities from the University of North Carolina, USA - plate scrape MF_Col_mLB | ecosystem: Host-associated > Plants > Roots > Endosphere | place: USA...
AAGATATCGCTGAGTTTATCGTAGCGCAGCTGAAATTAAATAAACGTACATTTATTAAATCTGCAGGACTTTGGTCTACTAATCCGTAAGAAGTTGTATATGAATAAAAAAGGTTTGGTTTAAAGCCAAATCTTTTTTTATTTATTTTTTTAATTCTGAATTTTACGAACTGTAATGAGGGATGAAAGTTATTGAAGGATTATCCTATACAATTCGAAGGGAATGGTATTTACGTGAATAATATTGATAAATGGAAAGCTGTTGATCATTTTATTACGGATTTACTTATACCAACTGATTCTATTCTTGAAGAGGTACTTCTGTATAATTACAACAAAGTCGTGGATTATACAAGAAGGTTGTAGAATATACAACATAGTTATGGACTTTACAACAAAGTTGTAAATTGAAGAATACAATTGATAAATTATATAGATAAAAAGCATGGCTATTTTTAAGTCATGCTTTTATCTTGTTAATGAGTTACTTGCAATGTATACTACCTGTAATTAATCAGAAAGAGATTTGGTTCGTACTGCTTTATAATTTGGTGATGATTTTGAAGTTCTTCTCAGTCAAGCTAGGGATGTTGAATCAATGTTGTATCAGAAACAACCAACATACTCAATTATTTCGAAAATGAATAAAGATAGTGAAAATGCTACTATTGAGTTAAGAAAATTTAAAAAGACAGGACTGGAACTTATTCAAACATATCAAATTAAAAATGTAATTAATCCGCTATTAGCTGATCATGTGACAAGGGAAGCGGAGCACTTTCTCTTTATGATTCATGTTTTGGAACAACGATTAAAACAAAAACAAATCGAAAGATTTTTGAGTCTACATAGTTGTAAAGAAGGAGTGTCCATAATAAAAATCTGTATAAACATAGGATATGAATTTTTAAAATTTTATTTTAAAGCTAATGTACCATTTTCTTGTAATGCAACACCAAACCAGACTTACTAATATCCTTTTTATTAGACTATATGTGGGAAAATTATTACTTAAAGAAGAAACATTTGATTACTAAACTAAACAGCTATCGGTATATCGATAGCTGTTTAGTTTAGTAATAGATATTGTTATAGTGTAGACATTATGCACTTGGCATAGGAGTTGGAGTTGGTTTTGCATATCCTTCTTTATATTGGTTGTCAATGTATTGACGAATTTCAAGTGTAGACATTCCATTTTTCTTTAGTGAGACAGATTGCAGAGCAATGTCTAAACAATTGGCACATGTTGTCGCATGAGAGTCCCAGACGATTTCACCACTTTCTTTCACTTCACGAACAAAGCAATTTTTGTTGCTCTTATGACCAACGCTTTCTCCACATCCACAATAACAAGGAATCCATTCTAATAATTCATGATCTTCTCCTGCCATTTGATAAATTTTTTGCATCTGTTCAGGCTTCGTAGATAGGAATGAAGGGAGAGTATCAGCTCCCTTTGTTGTTTCTGTAATATCAGTTACGGTATGGTCATCTCCCATGGTATGTTCCTGAGTACTTTTTTGTGTTTCTTTTGGTTCTGAGGAAGATTTTTTCTCTTCATTTGAACTGCATCTTGCTAAAGCAATTAGAATAGACAAGCAGATTAATAGTAGGATAGAAAAAAGTGGTCTTTTCATATTTGTTCGCTCCTTAATTTTTATTTTGTAAATTAACGAATGGTTTTAATATCCTGAATAATTTCTTTATATGGTGTGTTTGTAAGAGCTGAGTAGCTCTTTACGACAATTCCATTCTTATCTACAAGATAAAGTTTTGTCCCATGAATGACTTGTGTTGTGCTTGCTGGTTTATCTACAAATGCTTGGAAGCTATTTTTAGCAAAAGAGGTGATTTCTTCTTGTGTATAATTGGTTAGAAAGTGCCATTTGGAAACATCGGTATCATAGCGTTCCATAAATTCTTTTAGTTTTTTTGGTTTGTCCACAGTAGGGTCTACACTGAATGAAACAAATTCTACATCATTGATTCCTTCTTCTTTCAACATGTTTTTAAGTTTTGTCATATTGGCTGTCATAGGTGGACAAACGGTTTCACAACTTGTGAAAATAAAGTCTGCGACCCATACTTTCCCTTTTAAGTCCGATAGCCCAAAAGGTTTTCCGTTTTGATCGGTATACGAAAACTTCTCTACTTTCCAGTCCAATGAGTCCTTCAATTTTGGTTCACCACATGCACTTAAAAATACAATCATGCTGACAATCATCAGTAATCTTATAGTACGAACTTTTTTCATATGTATCCCCTTTCATTTCTTTATTATGTATAAGGAGGCTATGTGATAGCCTCCTAACAGATTACTTGTTTTGTAATAAGCGCATACTATTTAAGATAACAAGAAGTGCGGCCCCTGTATCGCTAAGTACAGCAATCCAAAGTGTGAGCCAACCTGGGAAGATAAAAGCAAGTGCAATAAATTTAATAATCAATGAGAACCAGATGTTCTGTTTGATTATGTGTAGTGCTTTACGGCTTAGTTTCATTGTATAAGGAAGCTTTTCAAGGTTATCTGCCATAAGTACAATATCTGCTGTTTCCATTGCTGTATCAGTTCCAGCACCACCCATGGCAATCCCAAGGTTCGCTGTAGCAAGAGCAGGAGCATCATTGATGCCATCTCCAATCATAGCCACAGTTTTCCCTTCAGATTGGAGATGTTTTACAGAGCGAACTTTATCTTCTGGAAGTAAATTAGCAAAGTAACGATCCACTTTTGCTTTCTGGGCAATGTGATTAGCTGTTCCTTCATTGTCTCCCGTTAACATAACAGTTTCTCGAATGCCTGTTCGTTTTAATTCTTGGATTGTTTGATAAGTTGTCGAGCGGATGGAATCAGCTACAGAAATCATTCCAAGAATCGTATGATTTGTTCCGATAAGTACTACCGTTTGACCAATTCGTTGCATTTCTTGAATCGGTTCTTTCCAAACTTGAAGAGAGGTACCTAAATCATCAAATAGAGCAGCATTTCCAGCATAATAGGTTTCTCCATTGATATTTACTTGCGCACCTTTTCCTACAATTGCACGGAATTTCTTTCCTTCTTGAACGGAAATTTGTTGTTCCTTTGCGTATGTTGTGATTGCTCTTGCGATTGGGTGATTAGAATATTCCTCAATCGTTGTCGCAATTGATAATAATTCATTTTCAGGGCAATCTAGGCTTCTTACATGCATTACCTGTGGTTTCCCTTCAGTCAATGTTCCTGTTTTATCAAAAGCGATAGCATTTAATGAGCCTGCTATTTCTAAAGCTGTACCACCTTTGATGAGTACACCATTTCTCGCAGCATTTCCAATAGCAGATACAATTGCGACAGGGGTAGAGATGACTAAAGCACAAGGGCATGCAACAACAAGAAGTTCTAGTCCTCTATAAATCCAATCCATCCATGTACCCATGCCAAGGAGAGGAGGGAGTATCATTACGCTAATCGCTAATAGAAAGACGATTGGTGTATAGATTTTTGCGAAACGATCAACAAATGCTTCTGTAGGTGCTTTCTTTTCTTGTGCTTCCTCGACAAGGTGAATAATTCGTGACAGTGTAGTATCCTCAACGAGTTTTGTTACCGTAATCTCAAGAGAGCCTTCTTCATTAATCGTTCCTGCATACACGGAATCACCAATTTGTTTATCAATAGGGATGGATTCACCAGTAATAGGTGCTTGGTTTACAGTAGAATTTCCTCCTATAACGGTCCCATCCAATGGGATTTTTTCACCTGGTTTCACTACAATTGTTGTGCCTACTGTAATATCTTCTACGGATGTTTTGACAAGTTCCGTTTCAACTTTTACCCATGCTTCAGAGGGAGCTAAATCAATCAATCCACGAATTGATTCGCGCGTACGTTCAATAGATTTATTTTGTAGTGTTGCTCCTAATGCGAATAGCCAAACAACCGTTGCACCTTCTAACCATTGTCCAATTAGAGCAGCACCAATAGCAGCAGATATCATGAGAACATTCATATCTAGTGCCTTACTTCTTAAGGCATAAAAAGCACTTTTTGCAGGTTTATATCCTCCAATTAGGGTACTAGCTGCATAAAGAAGTGTAATGAGAAGGGGGGATGTATTTGCAAAACCACTGAAAAATCCTAAAGCTAAAAATAGTCCTGAGAGAATCAAAGTTGTATCTTTAGATTTTGAATTTGGTGTTGCTCCCCTACGACTTCCTGCTAAGGATGCCTCAAACCCTGCGTTAGAAATTTCTTTTATAATGTCATCTGCACTTCGGTCATGACGAATATGCATTTTTCCAGTAGCAAAGTTTACGCGGACTTCTTGAACGCCTGAAACATTTTGTAGATGTTTTTCGATTGTTAAAGCACACGCACCACAATCCATCCCTCCGACCAGATATGTTTGTACGCCATCACCTGTTACTTTCGGTGTATCACGAGGTAGTGTGTCTTCACATGAACTATCACTACAACAAGAAGAAGCTTTTGGTGTCACTTCTTCTTTTGGTGTGGCAGATGAAGAACAGCATAAAGATACCTTTTCTGGTTTGGGCCCACAACAAGAATCAGAAGAGTCATTTTCTGTTTTCGCAGTATCGGTGCTATTACTACAACAGGAAGCCTTTTTAACAGTGAGTACAATTGGACTCTGATTTTGAGAAGAGCAACATGATGATATTTCCTTTGTTACTTCTTTTTTGATGGGAGTCAGTGAAGAATCACTACACGAAGAAGTTTGACAACAACTCGTTTGTTTCTCTTTCTTATCAATCATAACAACTCGCTCCCTTTTGAGATAAGCATGCATCGTTTTTATCACATGATGCTACCTCGTTCTGCACTTCATGAAATACAACATCAAACATTGTAAGTAATTGTTTGATTTGTGTATTTCGTAAAGAATAGTAGACATACTTTCCTTCTTGTCTTCCCAGGATAATACCGCATCCTTTTAAACAGTTTAGGTGTTGAGATATATTCGACTGATTTCCTTTGATAATCTCTACAATTTCAGAAACCGTTTTTTCCCCATCCATCATACATTGAAGAATCTGAAGTCTTGTTTTATCAGCAAAGCCACGAATAAACTTGGCTTTTATATCTAAATCATTTGTATTGCACAATTGTATTCACTCCAATCGTATTAGTCATTACTAATATGTTTATTCTTCATTCATATTAGCATTGACTAATATGTGTGTCAAAATATTTTTAAAAAGTCTGAAAAATATACATTTGCTCTATTTTTAACTATGAAGATTTAAGGATAAACTGGATAAAAATCCCTTGACGTGCAAAAAGGGAATACTATAATGAATGAAAATATATGAACATATGAACAAATGTTCATATAAAAAACTTGAAAAGTAAGTAATAGAGGTGGACTCATGTTAGATGTTATTATAATTGGTGCTGGGCAAGCTGGTTTAAGCATGGGTTACTACTTGAAGAAAGAAGGCTATTATTTTGTAATATTTGAGGGAGAAAAAAGAATTGGAGATTCGTGGAGAAACAGGTATGACTCTTTGGTTCTATTTACACCTAAGTCATATAGTTCACTGCCAGGGATGAAGTTACAGGGAGATAAAAATGCGTTTCCTACAAAAGATGAAATTGCAGATTATCTTGAAATGTATGCTATTCGTTTTTCGTTACCAGTATAGTTGGAAACGACTGTACATAAAGTACAAAAAATAGAAAGTACATTTGAAGTATCTACCGATAGGGGAGTATTTCTTTCTAAACATGTCATTATCGCATCTGGTTCCTTTCAGAAACCATATATTCCTTCAATTTCTCAAAACCTCTCACAAGGGGTGTTTCAGATTTATTCTTCTCAATATCAATTACCAAAGAAAATTCCAGATGGCCCTGTCCTTGTAATAGGAGGAGGAAACTTTGGTACGCTAATTGCGACTGAACTTGCAGAAAGTCAAGATGTAACGATTGCTATTAGCTATCCATTTAAATTTTTACCACTCAAAATCATGAACAAAAGCATCTTTCATTGGTTAGAAAAGATTGGTCTCTTATATGCAGGAACTAATACAAAGCGCGGATTATGGTTTCGAAAACAAAGTGCTCTATTTTTGGTTTTGACTTAAAAAATTAATTCGTGGAGGAAATATTGAGGTCAAACCAAGGATTATATTATATTGGATTGCCGTGGCAACATCAAAGGGGCTTAGCACTTATTTGCGGAGTAGGGAAAGGTGCTAAGTTCTTACATTTAGTTATAAAAGAAAAGAATGGAGAATGGGTTGGTTTTTCTGCTGTGCATTCACATACTTCTTTATTTCTTTTATACTTAAATCGAATCATATAAGATATATCGAAAGTAGGATGAGTAAAAATGAGTGACTATGAAAATAAAGCATTGTTAAAAATTCTAGGGCCTTTGGAGCTTGAAGTAATGAAAGTTATTTGGATTAGAAAAGAAGCAACAGTTCAAAATGTATTAACAGAATTAAATAAGCAAAATGATTATGCTTATACAACTATTATGACAGTAATGAATCGATTGGATAAAAAAGGGGTTCTTACGCGTAGTAAGTTGGGAAAGGGATATGTATATAAACCACAGTACACCCCTAATGAACTCATCCAACAAAATTCTTCTGAACAAGTGGAACATCTTCTCCATCATTACGGAGATATAGCTATTACGCAATTTGTGGATGCTGTTGGACATAATCCTGATCAACTTCATAAGTTAAAGGAACTTATTCAAAAATTAGAGCAGGTTGAAAAATAATGTATCGATTATTTCCAACTTTAAATATATACGTTTTATGGTTAGTTGATGTTACGACTGTGTTTATAAGTTCTTGTTTTGTTTTACATTATCAAACAATGCCAGGTTGTATGGGGATGGGCAGTATATTGGACTGTTGCAACATTCAATTGAATCATTGGCTTACCTTTATACCGATTATTGTAGGAGTTCTTTTTATATGTTTAGTTGGGACCTTTTTGTTTTTGTTTAAAAAGACGAAAAAATTTATTGCTGAGTTAGCTTTATATCAAATAGATTGTTATGAATCAATTGTAATCGAAGCTTTTCAACGAAAACATTCTGTAAAAGTTCAAATAGTAGAAGTTGCATATCCATTAGCATTTACACATGGATTTATTCGCCCTCATATTTTGGTTAGTACTGGTTTAATTGACTTATTGCAAACCTATGAATTAGAAGCTGTATTAGAACATGAGTATTATCATTATCAAAACAGAGATCCATTCAAATTATCAATAGGATACAGTTTGGCACGTGTTTTTTCATTTTTACCAATCTCTCAAAAGTTTTATACACGCTATCTGATGGAAAAAGAAATCAACGCAGATACTTTTGCTATCCGAGAGGTAGGAATGAAGCCTGTTGCATCAGCACTATATAAGTTAATGACAAATGTACCTCCTTCTTCATTTGCAATGGCTCATTTTCAAAATCATTCTTTTCGGGATACTAATACTAGAATTGAGGTTCTTCTGACAGGGAAATATAAGCGGCCATCTATTGCATTAGTAGATTGGATGGAATCTAGTATTCACATTCTCTTAATTGTTTTACTTATAGCAGGTGTGTCATTTTTGTGACAAATTCTCTTTTCTATAACAATTATCTACTACAATATCGTAGTAGATGGTGGTTTTATCATCTAGATTATAAGATGTTGGGAGAGGAAAATAATGAAAAAGCTTATTTTAGGCGCTTCATTTATTTCATTAATGGCATTTGGCGGAACGGCTTTGGCTGCTAGTCCAACGTCACACAAAACAACGAATCAAGAAGATTGTATGACAATGAGTATGAAGGACTGTATGACGATGATGAAAGATTGTATGTCTAAAGATGACTGTAATACAATGGGCATGGAAGACTGCATGGAAATGATGAAGAATATGCAAAAATAAATGTCTATATACGGACTGTAACGATACCATCCATGATATAGACTGTGAGTAAGACGCATACTAGATAAAAGTAAAGCATAAATAAGAGCTGGTAAAGGAATAACCAGCTCTTATTTATGCTTGTTTCTATAGAACGGGAATAGTTAGATACAATTATGCATGTAGAGACAAACAGTGCCATCGTGTGAATTATTTCCTATTACAAATGGTTATAACAATAGTATGGCACTATAAACACATAAAGAAGGGAAAAATTCGTATGAAAAGCTTTCGTATTATTAGTTTTTTTGTTCTTATTAGCGTAATTCTTCTATTAACAGCATGTGGATCTAAACTAAGAGACCAGTTAAACTGGAAATTAGATAATTTTTCATATACTGATCAGAACGGAAAAAAATTTGGACGGGATGATTTAAAGGGGAAGGTTTGGGTAGCAGATTTTATTTTTACAAGTTGTAAAACAGTATGCCCACCTTTAACAGCTAACATGGAAAGGCTTCAAAGAATGTTAAAAGATGAAGGAGTTCAAAATGTTGAGTTTGTATCATTTAGCGTAGATCCAACTGTAGATACTCCTTCAAAACTCAAAGAATTTATGAGCCGTTATGATATGGATGAATCCAAGTGGCATTTTCTTACTGGTTATTCGCAAGAAGAGGTTACCGAGTTTGCTAAGAAAAACTTTCAAACACTTGTAGATAAACCACAAGATTCTGATCAAGTCACTCATGGAACAAGCTTTTATCTTGTAGATCAGACTGGAACTGTTGTAAAAAAGTATTCAGGTCTCTCAAACCCTCCTTATAAAGACATAGTCAGAGATATAAAGAGAATTCAATAAAAGTACTTTAGTAATTATTGATAATAAAAAACATATAAAGCGAAAAAGAGCTGGTGGTATGCCAGCTCTTTCTTTTTAAGTAATGTCGCACACATTTGTTCACACATCATGGCACAGTCTTGAAGAGATTTCATAGTTTTACATGCATTTGTACGGTATCTACTCTATATTCCATCCATATACCCCGTTATTTAGATAGTCATTAATTAAGGTATGTTTACCGTAGTATAGTTATGCCTTTGTGTAAGGAACTAATAAAGATGAACCATAATTCGATACAAGAGCCATCTTCTGAGTACATGGGTTTTTCAACAATCTTTTTAATCAACTGTAAAGATGAATTGTTTTCAGTTGATTATATAAGTAGTTAGTTATATACTTATTTCGAAGTAGAGGAAATTAAAATAAATCCTTTTAATGAATATTACGTTTAATTTCCGCTCAACATATAAGTATATGCTTATTTAACTATAAAAGGGTAGGTGTGGTATGGAAAAAACAGTTATAGAATTAACAAGAGCATCGCAGTTATTAAAACTATTAGGAGACAAAACAAGACTAACAATTGTATCTATTCTCAAACAACGTGAGTGTTGTGTCTGTGAACTTCTTGAAGTATTTGATATGAGTCAACCTTCTATCAGTCAGCATCTTCGAAAGTTAAAGGATTTAGGCTTAGTGCAAGAAGAGCGTAGAGGTCAATGGATTTATTATTCTTTAAATCAGGCAAGTGATTTATATACGCTTTTAGAAGATATTTTAGGCCATGTACCAGATCAAATAGAGAAAATCAAACAAATTGAGAAGAGCAATCCTACACTCCGGTGTGGTTGTTAATAAATAGTTAGAAAGGGAAGTGAGAAGGATGAGAAACACGGGGAAAAAACGTCTATCTTTCCTAAATCGATATCTAACCCTTTGGATTTTTCTTGCGATGGCAGTAGGGATCGGAGTTGGATATCTATTCCCTGGGTTCGTTGATGGAATGAATAGTCTACAGGTAGGAACAACTTCTATCCCACTTGCGATTGGCTTAATTTTAATGATGTACCCGCCGCTTGCTAAAGTACGCTACGAAGAGATGGGGCGCGTTTTTAAAGATGTAAAAGTATTAGTATTATCACTCGTGCAAAACTGGATTATTGGTCCGGTTTTAATGTTTACTTTAGCAATTATATTTTTACAAGATAAACCAGAATATATGGTTGGATTAATCATGATTGGTCTAGCACGTTGTATCGCGATGGTGATTGTATGGAATGACCTTGCGAAAGGTGATACAGAATATGCAGCAGGGTTAGTTGCTTTTAACTCTGTATTCCAAATGTTATTTTTCTCAGTATACGCGTATGTGTTTGTAACAGTCATTCCAGAATGGTTAGGAATTGAAGGAGCTGTTGTAGATATTACAATGGCAGAGGTTGCAAAATCAGTCTTTATTTATTTAGGAATTCCTTTCATCGCAGGAATGTTAACACGTTTTATCTTTGTAAAAACAAAAGGGCGAGAATGGTATGAAAAAGTATTCATACCAAAGATTAGCCCCATTACATTAGTCGCATTATTATTTACAATCATTGTGATGTTCTCATTAAAAGGAGAAGTGATTGTTAGCGTACCATTTGATGTTGTACGTATTGCGATTCCATTACTTATTTATTTTGTAGTGATGTTCTTTGTTTCTTTCTTTATGGGCAAAAAAATCGGTGCAAGTTATGGGGTATCAACAACATTAGCATTTACAGCTGGAAGTAACAACTTTGAATTAGCAATCGCTGTAGCTGTAGGGGTATTTGGAATCCAGTCTGGTGCAGCGTTTGCAGCAGTTATCGGTCCTTTAGTAGAGGTTCCAGTTATGATAGCTCTTGTAAATGTAGCACGGTGGTTCCAACGTAAATACTTTCAAACACAACCAAAATAATTATTGATATAAAGGTGGAATTAACATGGAAAACAAGAAAACAATTTACTTCTTATGCACAGGAAACTCTTGTCGTAGCCAAATGGCAGAAGCTTGGGGTGAAAAATATTTAGGTGACAAATGGAATGTACTTTCTGCTGGTATTGAGGCGCACGGAGTAAATCCGAATGCAATTAAAGCAATGAAAGAAGTAGACATTGATATTACGGACCAAACATCTGATATCATTGACCGTGACATTTTAGATAAAGCAGATCTTGTTGTAACACTTTGTGGTCATGCAAATGATGTATGTCCAACAACACCACCCCATGTAAAACGAGTTCACTGGGGATTTGATGATCCAGCTAGTCAAGATTGGTCTGTATTCCAAAAAGTTCGTGATGAGATTGGCGAACGTATTAAAAAATTCGCTGAAACAGGAGAATAATTGAAAACAAAATAAGCCGAGAATTCTTTTTCGGCTTATTTTGTAAAGAAGGGGAGAAATCAGAGATGAAAAAAATTGAAATTTTTGATCCTGCTATGTGTTGTTCTACGGGGGTTTGTGGACCAAGTGTTGATCCAGAATTAATTCGTATTTCAGTAGCTGTTAATAATTTGAGGAATAAAGGAATTGATGTGACACGCTATAATCTTGCGAGTGAGCCGGATGCTTTTGCAAATAACAGTGTTATTAGTCAATTATTAATGGATAAAGGACCAGACGTGTTGCCTGTAACTTTGGTAGATGGAAAAGTAGTAAAAGAAAAAGGTCATCTTACAAATGAAGAACTTGTACAGTTAACGGATATAACGGAAGAAGAGTTGAGTCAAAAGCCAGTCATACGTTTAAAGCTAAACGTGAAAAAATAGAGAAAGAAGTGAAAGGCAATGACAAACTTATACAATCCAAACACAATAACATTCACACCATTTTTATTCTTTACTGGTAAAGGCGGAGTAGGAAAAACATCTACTGCATGTGCAACAGCAATTACTTTAGCTGATATGGGGAAACGCGTTTTGTTAATTAGTACTGACCCAGCTTCTAATTTACAAGATGTGTTTGAAATCGAACTAACCAACAAGCCGAAAGTAATTCTTAATGTTCCGAACTTACAAGTAGCTAACCTGGATCCAGAAACAGCGGCTTATGAATATAAGGAACGTGTTGTTGGCCCATATCGCGGGAAATTACCTGACACAGTAATTGCGACGATGGAAGAACAATTATCTGGGGCTTGTACTGTAGAAATTGCAGCATTTGATGAGTTCTCTACGTTACTTACAAATAAAGAGTTAACATCGAAATTCGATCACATTATCTTCGATACAGCACCAACAGGTCATACGTTACGTCTTCTTCAGCTCCCAACGGCATGGAGTGGTTTCCTAGAAGAAAGTACACATGGAGCTTCTTGTTTAGGACCATTAGCAGGTCTTGGAGATAAAAAAGAGTTATATAGTCAAACAGTTCAAGCATTATCTAATCCGAAACAAACAACATTATTGCTTGTTACACGTCCTGATAATTCTCCGTTACAAGAAGTGCAACGAGCAGCTAAAGAATTAAAAGAAATTGGTGTAAGCAACCAATATCTACTTGTAAATGGCATCTTGAAAGACTATGTGCAAGATGATGGTGTTTCAAAGGCATTGTTTACGAGACAATTACGTGCGTTAGAAAACATGACAGAAGAATTAAAAGGTCTTCCGATTTATGAAATTCCATTAGTACCGTTTAATGTTACTGGCATAGAGAATATGAGAAATTTGGTGCGACCAATAGAGAATCTTTCAATTTTAGATGAAGAACAACAAGAGGTTGCTGTACCTTCTCTTCAAAATTTGATTGCGGATCTTTCTGAGACTGGAAAAAGAGTTATTTTTACAATGGGAAAAGGTGGAGTAGGAAAAACAACTGTAGCCTCTGCAATTGCAGTTGGTTTTGCTGAAAAAGGCCATCATGTACATTTAACTACAACTGATCCAGCAGCCCACATTGATTATGTCATGCATGGAGAACAAGGGAATATTACGATTAGTCGAATTGATCCGAAGGTAGAAGTAGAAAATTATCGTAAGGAAGTCATTGAGAAAGCAAAAGAAACGGTAGATGAAGAAGGTTTAGCTTATTTAGAAGAAGATTTACGTTCCCCTTGTACAGAGGAAATTGCAGTCTTCCGTGCTTTAGCCGACATTGTTGAGAAAGCAAATGATGAAATTGTGGTAATTGATACAGCGCCAACAGGTCATACATTATTGTTACTGGATGCGGCACAAACGTATCATAAGGAAATTGTACGCTCTTCCGGTGAAGTACCACAGTCTGTGAAAAACTTATTACCTCGTCTTCGCAATCCAGAGGAAACAAGTGTTGTCATCGTAACATTAGCGGAGGCTACGCCAGTACATGAAGCAAGCCGTCTACAAGGAGACTTAAAACGTGCAGATATTAATCCAAAATGGTGGGTTATCAATCAAAGTTTTTATGCAACACATACAAGTGATCCAGTGTTAAGAGGAAGGGCACAGTCTGAAGTACAGTGGATTCAAGCGGTTCAAAAGGAATCACAAAATAACTGTGTTATCATCCCGTGGCAATCGGAAGATATTGTGGGATATGAGAAGCTTAAATCTTTAGTAAAATAAAAAATTTGAATAGTTATTGTGAAGGGGAGAAATGAAAATGAATATTACAGATAAAGCAAAAGAGTTTATTGAAAGTGCTATGAAAGAAAACGGTGTTTCAACACTACGTTTTACATTTGAGGGTGCTGGATGCTGTGGACCAAGCTACGGTATTAATTTAGGAGAAGCGCAAGAAAATGATGTAACAGAAACAGTAAATGGTATTGAAGTTGCCATGGATCCAAAGGTTGTTGAAATTGTAAATACATTGACACTAGACTATGTAGAAGATCAACAAGGTGCAGGTCTTGTGATAAGTGGCGGATCGAATTGCTGTTGAACCGTGTGTTACTGCTACTGTGATCCAAACTGTAGGGAGTAAGGGGTATGATGGATTTGTAATTGCGCTTGTAACAGAAGGATGAGGTCTAGATGCCAATTATAGATCTACTAGACTAGGAGGGGGAAATAAAAAATGTTTGATATGTTATAACATGGATGGAAAACAGGGAACTCTTCTCGTGCTCCTCCAAAATGAATGCAGTACAATGCACTAATAAAATTTGGAGGTTATAAAAATATGAGAAGTGAAAAAGAAATGATGGGTTTAATATTAAATGCAGCAAGAGAAGATGAGCGTATTCGCGCAGTGATTATGAATGGTTCTCGTGTGAATCCGAATGTGAAGAGAGATTGTTTTCAAGATTACGATATTGTATATGTTGTGAAAGATATACAGTCATTCACATCTGATCACAGTTGGATAAATAGATTTGGAAAAATAATGATTGTACAAATGCCAGAAGAAAGCACTTTAGTTCCACCCGAAGAGGATGGAAGCTTTCCTTATTTGATGCAGTTTATAGACGGGAATCGAATCGATTTGACTTTAGTTTCAGTAGAATTAATAGATGAAATTCTTGGTGGAGATAGTTTGAGTGTACTTCTTTTTGATAAAGATGGTGCTATTGAGCCATTTCCACCAGCAAATGATTCGGATTACTGTATAAAAAGGCCAACAGCAAAAGAATTTGCAGATTGCTGTAATGAGTTTTGGTGGTGTAGTACAAATGTAGCAAAAGGGTTGTGGAGAGAAGAACTTCCTTATGTAAAAGGAATGCTTGAAGGTCCTATTCGAAATATGCTGATGCAAATGCTAGAATGGCATATTGGGATAAAAACAAATTTTACAGTAAACGCTGGAAAGTTTGGGAAGTATTTTGAACAATATCTTGAGGATGATTTGTGGAAACAATATATAGAGACATTTTCAAATGCAGATTATGAGAATATTTGGAAGTCGTTCTTTGTAATGGGGGATTTATTTAGGGAAACTGCAATCGGAATTGCTAGCTATTTTAGTTTTGAATATCCACAAGGTGACGATGCTAGAGTAACAAGCTATCTAAAACATGTGAGATCTTTACCAAAAGATAGTCAAACAATTTATTAAGTATATGATAGATAGAAATAAGACCGTTCCAAAATGGGACGGTCTTATTTCTGTTCAGGAACATGAATCATCCTGACAAAATAAGAATGAACTGCATATAAAATTTTAGGGAGGTTTTATTAATTATGTATTATTTTTATCCATCAGAGATACTAACTCCTTTTCAAGGGGTTTCAGAACGTAATACGCCTTTATATAATATGTATTCTTATTTGCCATACTCAAATGTATTTTATTATCAAAACTATTTGAGTGTAACGCCTGATTTGCTAAATGCTGGTTTGAAGAATGAGGTTCAAGGTGCAGAAGAAGATAGAGGCTCGTGGACACCTTTTTCTTGGGTTGAAAAATATGCTTATGCATTTTCTGGTCCATATAATAAAGCGGAAGTTGCCCTTACATTTGATGATGGACCAGACTTTGTATTTACTCCGCAAATACTAGATAAGTTAAAAAATTATGGTGTGAAAGCTACTTTTTTTCTTCTTGGTGAAAATGCAGAAAGATATCCTGATGTAGTAAAACGAATTGCAAATGAGGGTCATACTGTTGGGAATCATACGTATAACCACCCAAATTTAGTTAAAGTAAGTGATGAAGAATATCGTAATCAAATTGTAAGAACGGAAGAGATATTGCGGAAGTTGATAGGGTATGCACCAAAGTTTATACGTCCGCCTTATGGTGAAATACGTGAAAAACAATTAGAGTGGGCGACAGAACAGAATTTTATGATCGTACAATGGAGTGTAGATACAGTTGATTGGAAAGGAGTAAGTGCAGAGCAGGTTACAAATACTGTGTTAGGGAATGCGTTTCCAGGAAGTGTTATACTCCAGCATTCTACACCGGGAGGACATTTGCAAGGATCTGTGGATGCGCTAGATCGAATCATTCCTGAACTGAAAGCGAAAGGGTCACGTTTCGTGACGCTTCCTAACATGTTTCATACGTCGAAACAGAGAAAGTAAATGACCGATAAGGTGGACCTATAAATATAAAATACTGTATTCAGCTTGTACATCATTTAAACAAGAGTGGTGTATTTTTGTTTTTGGAAAATATAGGTTTTTGGTTGGTTTTTGTTGTATAATAAAACTATAAACTGACAAATAAGTTTGAAAATATGTGTGTGGATGTGGAGGGAATAAGATGACATATGCGCTTGTAAATATAGGAATGAGCTTGTTAATCGGTATTATATTTATACTATCCGCACTCATATTGCAAAAAAATCCACCAACAGATATTAACGCAGTATATGGATATCGAACAAAGCGATCAATGAAAAATAAAGATTTGTGGGATGTTGGAAATCAATATAGCGCTGAAGTTATGAAACAAAATGGACTTTTAATGATTTTAATAGGAAGTTTAATCGGATTGCTATTTTGGTACCCACATACAATGATTGCTATTTTAATCCTTATGATAGTATTAATCATTCGTTTGTTTATACGGGTGGAGAAGAAATTAAAGGTACTGGAGAAACAATAAACTTTACTTGTGAAATTTTCAAGCTGTTCTATTAAGGAAGTACAAATAGTTTTGACCCCTGCACTATTTAAGTGGGGGTCAATTAAATTTTAGAAGTTATTGATTTTTAGCATATCTCGTCCTTTTTCTACGACAAATTCATAATATTCAAGCTCATATGGATAAATATCTTCAAATGTTATTGTAATAGATTTAGCGCTTTTGTTTAAAACTGGAATGCCTGTTGTAGATGAGATTTCTCCTTTTAAAAGCTGTAAAAAAGAAGTCGCATTTACTTTCATTACATCTTCAACTTCATCACCTGGAGCAAATGGAAGTGGTTTTATAACAGCATGAAAATACATATGACACATTTCACGGTCAATGAAATGCGGGATTGCATGGTTGATTTTAAAAATGCCTTTGTACTCTAAATCAGTAGCTTGAAAGGAAAGTCCTAATTCCTCTTTTACTTCACGAAGACCCCCTATTCGTACATCTTCATCATGCATAATATGTCCCGCTGATGTAATATCCCATTTTCCTGGGAAATCTTTCTTGTTTTTAGCACGTAATTGGAAGTGTAGAAAAATGTCTTCATTATCTTTTTCTACAAACCAACAATGGAATGTTTCGTGCCAATCACCGTCACGATGCACATCATCACGTAGTTTTTTTCCAATTTTGTTTCCTTCTGTATCAAATATCGTTAACCATTCTGCCATTGATATTCCCCTTTCTGCATAGTTTATTATACAATGAATGTATGTAATTTTGGGAAAATAACGATAATTAAGTAGGGAGTGTATATGGAATGGGACTAGGCGAGAAAAAAATAAATTCGCTCATTTCAACAGAAGAAGAATTACGTCTTATTTTAGGATATCCAAGTGAACGCGCGGTGAAAAAAGTGATCCCATCACTCGATTATCATTGTCGTGAATTTCTATCTAAGTCTCCTTTTCTAGTAATATCTACTTCAGATGAATTTGGTCATTGTGATGCATCACCAAGAGGGGATGCACCTGGATTTGTATATGTTTTAAATGAAAATCAAATTGTAATTCCAGAAAGACCGGGGAATCGGAGAGTGGATTCTATCCTTAATATTTTATCTAACTCACGGGTGGGACTTATCTTTTTTATTCCAGGGCTTGGAGAATCATTACGGATAAATGGGCGTGCAACTATCACAAAAGACGAAGAGATTTTAGAGAAAATGCAAGTAAGGGGTCGCAATCCACTTCTCGGAATCGTTGTAAAAATAGAGGAGTGTTTCATCCATTGTGCAAAAGCATTTATACGTTCTGAATTATGGAATCCAGATTCTTGGTTAGAAAAAGAAGCATTACCATCAGCAGCAAAAATGCTTGCTGATCATGCCAAAGTAAATGCAAATGAAGAAGAAGTCGCACGTTCTTTAGAAGAAAGTTATACAAAAAGATTATATTGAAAATATTCATAGTACATTGATTGATAAAATATATAAATATAATTAATGATTTAGGAATCTAAAGAGCATTCATTCTATTGGTAATCAGTATTTAAAATCAAAAGCATAATTGTTTTACTTGATATTTTTATCCCGCATTAACGGACAGTAAGACCCCCACCTCAAAATTTGGAAAAGCAAAGAAGTTAGAAGGGGGATGAAGAAAACCCCCACTGATTAAAGTTTCACTTTATGTGAATTCCAATTTTAAAAAGGTAATTATGTAGGTTTAATCATTTTTTTAGTAGTTTAAATTATTATCTTGAAATAAGTTATAAAAGTGTAATTATCTTGTGGAAAATAAAAGGTATAATTTTTTTCTCAAAAACGGGCTTGTTTTTTCGAATTTTCGTAATTATAATAATTTAACAAATAGACATGAACGAAAAGTAACGATAAGGACATGAGATAATTTTTACGGTTTACAGAGAGGGAAGCCAAAGGCTGTGAGCTTCCTAACACGGGGACTTCTCTTACCACCTTTGAACTTCAATAGTGAACGAGTAATCTAGTAATTATTGACGGTCTCAGCCGTTATCTGATCTTGAGCAATCCGAGGTGAATGTATATTTGGATTGGAACAAGGGTGGAACCACGAAAACACATTCGTCCCTTTTATAGGGATGAGTGTGTTTTTTTATACAAAGTTAATATTCGAAAATTAAAAATATAAAAAATATTCCTTGCTTTTGTATGATATGTACGTATAATAATTTAACAAATAGATATGAACGAAAAGTAGTGATAAGGACATGAGATAATTTTTACGGTTTGCAGAGAGGGAGGCCAAAGGCTGTGAGCTTCCTAACACGAGAAATAATCTTACCACCTTTGAACTTCAATAGTGAACGAGTAATCTAGTAATTATTGACGGTTTCAGCCGTTATCTGATCTTGAGCAATCCGAAGCGAATGTATATTTGGATTGGAACAAGGGTGGAACCACGAAAACACATTCGTCCCTTTTATAGGGATGAGTGTGTTTTTTTTATAAAATGTATTACTGAATTGAAAGGAGGTGCAGTGGAGTGGAACGAGTGATCCGAACGAGAATCACCATTAACTGCGCAAATAGGAAGAAGATAATGGTCAAGTAGTTTAAAAAATAGGAGGAGATTAAAAAATGAGCAATGTAGTACATGTTGGAGTATTAGGACTTGGAACAGTAGGGAGCGGTGTCGTTCATATTTTGGAAGATCACAAGGAGAAAATAAGTCTTGATACAGGATATGAAGTAAAGGTAAAGGCAGTGGCAGTACGTGATGTGGAAAAAGAACGAGATGTTTCAATTGATGGAATCATGATAACAAATGATGCAGATGAAATTTTAGAAGATCCCAATATTGATATCGTAGTAGAGGTGATGGGTGGAATTCAAGAAGCAAAACAGGCTATTATAAGGGCGTTATGTAATAAGAAACATGTCGTAACTGCAAACAAAGATTTAATGGCTGTATACGGTAATGAATTGTTAAAATTAGCGAATGCAAATGGTTGTCAGTTGTATTATGAAGCAAGTGTAGCTGGAGGAATTCCAATTTTAAGAGGACTAGTAGACGGCTTAGCTTCTGATCATATTGAAAAGATTATGGGAATTGTAAATGGCACAACGAATTATATACTAACAAAAATGAGTCAAAATGGTTGGTCGTATGAACAGGCGCTTCAAGAAGCTCAAAAGCTAGGCTTTGCAGAATCAGATTCGTCAGCAGATGTAGATGGACTGGATGCTGCACGAAAGGTAGCTATTCTTGCAAACTTAGGATTTTCGATGAATGTTTCTTTAGATGATGTACATGTTCGAGGTATTCGAAATGTAGAAAAAAAAGATTTAGAAATGGCTGGGAAGCTAGGTTTTACTATGAAGCTAGTCGGGAAAGCGGAGAAGCAAGGTTCAGCTATTAATTTAAGCGTAGCACCTACTTTATTACCGAGTCAGCATCCATTATCCAGTGTGAATAACGAATTTAACGCTGTATATGTACACGGTCATGCGGTTGGTGAAGTTATGTTTTATGGGCCAGGGGCTGGAAAATTGCCAACAGGATCTGCTGTAGTAAGTGATATTATTTCAATCGTTAAAAATATGAATCAAATAGTGAAAAGTCAAGGTGTGTTAAAAGAGTCAGTGCCTTATACACTAAAAGGGGATGAAGAAGTTGTCTCGAAATATTTTTTACGCATTTTATTACGTGATGAACCAGGGATGTTTCGCAAAATCACAGAATGTTTCGTCAATGAATCGATTAGCTTAGAAGAAATTGTGCAACTTCCATTAAATCAAGAGCTTGCGGAAATTGTGATTGTGACGCATCAAACTTCAAAGTACCAATTCGAAAAAGTTTTAACATTACTAGAGAATGTAGCAAATGAAATAAAAAGTTATTACGCTATTGAGGAGGAAAAACAATATGTATAAAGGATTATTAAAACAATATGCTTCATATTTACCAGTGAATGACAATACACCAGATGTAAGCTTGATGGAAGGGAATACACCACTCATTCCACTTCTGAATATTTCTAAAGAATTAGGGATTCATTTGTATGGAAAATATGAAGGTGCTAACCCTACAGGATCTTTTAAAGATAGAGGGATGGTGATGGCAGTTGCGAAAGCAAAAGAAGAAGGATCACAGGCAATTATTTGTGCATCAACAGGTAATACATCAGCAGCGGCAGCGGCATACGCTGCTCGTCTTGGGCTGAAGTGTATTATCGTTATACCAGAAGGGAAAATTGCTCATGGGAAATTAGCACAAGCTATTGCGTATGGAGCAGAGATTATTTCAATTGAAGGAAACTTTGATGACGCACTTCGAGCTGTACGTCAGATTGCAGATGAAGAACCAATTACATTAGTAAACTCTGTTAATCCATATCGAATTGAAGGACAAAAAACAGCTGCGTTTGAAATTTGTGATCAGTTGCAAAAAGCACCAGATGTCCTTGCTATTCCGGTTGGAAATGCAGGGAATATTACGGCATACTGGAAAGGTTTTTGTGAATATGAGAAAGAAAAGGGATTCAAGAAACCTAGAATTCACGGTTTTGAAGCCGAAGGAGCAGCTGCAATTGTAAAAGGTCATGTCATTGATTCACCAGAAACAATCGCAACTGCAATTCGTATTGGTAATCCAGCAAGCTGGTCCTATGCTGTAGAAGCAGCAGAGCAATCAAACGGTGAAATTGATATGGTATCAGACGAAGAAATCTTAAGTGCCTATCAGTTGCTAGCAAAAACAGAAGGAGTTTTTGCAGAACCAGGGTCAAGTGCTTCTCTAGCAGGTGTAATTAAACATGTTCAAGCAGGGAAAATCAAAAAGGGAGAGACAGTTGTTGCTGTATTAACAGGAAATGGTTTAAAAGATCCTGATATTGCTATTGCCTCTAATCACTTAGAGATTGCAAGTGTTTCAAACGATATGGAACAAATAAAAGAACATATTAAAGGAGTGATTGTTTCGTGATTCCATTTAAAGTTCGTGTTCCAGCTAGTACGGCAAATGTAGGTCCGGGTTTTGATTCTGTTGGAATAGCATTATCATTATATTTGGAAGTGGCTGTGAAGGAACAATCAGCTCATTGGCATGTTATACATTCATTCGATTCTTCTATCCCAAATGATGAGAGAAACTTAATTGTAAGTACAGCACTTAAAGTATGTCCTTCGTTATCTTCCTATATAATAGAAGTTACTAGTAATATTCCACTTACGCGAGGATTGGGGAGCAGCGCATCAGCCATTGTAGCAGGAATAGAACTTGCCAATGAACTTGGAGAATTACATTTAACAACAGATGAGAAAGTTCATCTTGCTACAAGTTTTGAGGGACACCCTGATAATGTAGCTGCTTCTATTTTAGGAGGTACTGTTATTGGCGCGATGGATGGGAATCATGTATCTGTTGTTAGAATAGAGAGTAAAGAATTAGGTGTAATCTCTCTTATTCCTGATGAAGAATTAAATACAAATAAAAGTCGTTCTGTATTGCCAGAAACATTTCAGTTTCATGATGCTGTTCGTGCAAGTGCAGTCAGCAATGTTTTAGTAGCAGCGTTATGCCAAAAGAAGTGGGAAATTGTTGGTGAAATGATGGAAAGAGATCAATTTCATGAACCATATCGTTCACAGCTTGTTCCATTTTTACCCGCAGTTCGGATGTATGCGAAAAAGTTTGGAGCATATGGGACAGCACTTAGTGGGGCTGGTCCATCTCTTTTTATATTGACTCCATATGAAAAACGCGAGGAAGTTGCTGAACAATTAGCAAAAGTGTTTCCGGGGATGCAAGTTTGTGAGCTGGAAATTGATCATGAAGGAACAGTTGTGAAAAGGGAACAAAGTGCTGGTAGAACAGAAGAGAAGTATAGTATATAGATAAGGGATTAAAGAAGCGAAGTCTCTTATATAATAGACATAAAGGAGTCGAACTCTTTTCTTGTTTTAGGTTGGTGTAGTAACAACCGTAATACAAGAATTTTGAGACAGGCTTCTTTTTTATGCTCTTTGCCATATTCCTGTAACAAACCACCTATATATTCAGTGGTGGAGGTGCAGAAGATGAAAAAAATGATGACAATATGTCTTCTCACAACAATGACAATTACGGCTGGATGCAATTGGACACAAAAAAATGTTTCACAGGAATTCAAAGCAAAAAAAGTAACATATAAAGATTTTACGTATGAGGTTAATCCAGAAACGTTTGCTTTAACGATAGACCATGATGGAGTGAAGGAGCAAGCATCACAGCCTTTACCGAAAATGAAAGTATCAAAGTTGAAAAAAGATGATACACATACATCATGGGAATATCCTGATCAGAAAATAAAAGTGAATTTAGAAAAGAAAAAAGATCATGTAGATATTGCGATTGAATCTACAGGTGCAGAAAGCTTTACTTGGCCAAAAGTACAAGCTGAAAATTATACACTTCCTTTATGGGAAGGTAAGTATATTCCGAGCAATGATGAAAATTGGAAGAAATTCTTAAAGGATGAAACGTATTCATTTGCGGAATCATTTTCAATGAAATTTTTTGCATTAAATGGTTCGAAATATTCCATGGTATTTGTTGCAAACAATATGTTTAATAATGAAGTTGAATTTCATTCTGATCCGAAAATTGGATTTGATTTTACCCATGAATTTCCGAGTATTAACAAAAATAAATCATACGGTTTTCAACTGTATGTGACTGATAATGATGCGGTGAATATTGCAAAATTGTATAAGAACAATATTGTAGAGAAAGGTGAATTTAAAACATTACAAGAGAAAGCAAAACAAAATAAAGAAGTTGAAAAGTTATACGGAGCAGCTCACTTTTATTTTTGGAATCAAAATGCTTTATCGCAAAGTAATATAGATTGGCCAAAACTAAGACAACAAATCAATAGTCCTATATTTGGGTGGATGAAAGAACTGATTCAAAAATATAGTAAAGAGCCTGGCGAATTAAATGTATTTGATCAAATTAATAAGCAAGATTTTATTGATAAGTATCAGGAAAATGTTGTTTTACGTTATATAAATGAAGTGTTAGGAATGAAGGAGTTTTATAAAGAAGATATGTTTCCGAAAGTTGATGATGAGGCAAATCAATTATTGAAAAAAGGCGTAGATCACTTAACTGAAACGGAATTGTATAGTTTAAATAAACATTTGTTAAAATCAACACTTGGTGATGCAGTTGAGGATGTTGACAAATGGGGTAGTGCAGATGGAACGAATGTATTAAAAGAGATGGATGAAGCTGGTATTGAACATGCATGGATTGGACTGCCGAACTGGGAACAAGGATTCATTCAACCGGAATTTGTGAAGCTAGCTGAGAAAATGGGATATTTAGTTGGTCCATATGATTCTTATCATTCCATTCATGAAAAAGGCGATAAAAATTGGAATACAGCTTCCTTTAAAGATCCTTCACTATTTGAAGATGCAACGGTTGCCAAAAAAAATGGTGAGAAAATACAAGGATTTCTAGGAAAAGGTCGTAAATTAAATCCGACATTATCTTTACCTAGTGTGAAAGAACGAGTTAGTGGCATATTAAATAATGGTACCCCATTTAATTCATGGTTTATTGATTGTGACGCCACAGGGGAAATTTATGATGATTATTCTCCAAAGCATATTACAACACAAGAGCAAGATTTAAAAGCACGTTTAGCACGAATGGATTATATAGCGAAAGAAAAAGGTATGGTTGTTGGTTCTGAGGGTGGAAATGATTTTGCAAGTCAAGTGATTGCTTTTGCACATGGTATTGAAACACCCGTTATTAAATGGGCCGATGAAGATATGAGAAAGAATAAGACAAGTCCATATTATGTTGGGGGTTACTGGTCGCCAAATCAAAATGTTCCAGAAAAGTATGCAAAACAAGTACCAGTGAAGGAAGAATATAAACAAGTGTACTTAAACCCAGTGTATTCAATACCTTTATATAAATTAGTGTACAATGACTCTGTCATTACAACTCATCATTGGGAATGGGGTAGCTTGAAGGTAAAAGATGAAGTCGGAAATCGTATGTTATATGAACTATTGTATAACGTTCCTCCTTTATATCACTTAGATGAAGTTGAATGGAAGAAGCATAAAAATGAAATTACACATCATTTAAAAACATGGGAAGCATTTCATAAAAAAGCAGTAACAGAAGAGATGACGAATTTTGCATATCTTTCAAAAGACAAACTTGTGCAAACAGCTTCCTATGGAAAGGACATAAAAATAATTGTAAACTTCTCTGATCAAGATGTAAAAACAGAAGATACAGAAATACCAGCAAAATCGGCTGTTATTTTTGACGAAGGTAAGAAAATGATTTACAAACCTGAAATAAATAAACAGTGATAAATGTAGCAGGTTCCCACTGGTATGGTAACGAAAGTGCTAAACTGGGGGGGATTTTTTTTACTAGTATACAACGGAATTGTAAATTTTTTGAAATTATCATTTGATGTCTTGTTAAAATCCAACACGAGAGTATAATGTGAAATGAAATACATATTGATTTTACTTCTTTACAACGAAACCTTACAAAAATGTAAGGTGAATGAAATGAAATTCAATATGAAGATTGATAGACATGGAGTATACTAGGAAAAGAGAAAGAGAGGAGAATAGACATGAGCTCTGAATTAGAACAAAACACAAGAAGTAAAAAGAAACGTTCTAAAAGAAAATCTGTGAAGTGGTTCATTTTGATTCCATTTTTACTACTCATTTTTGGTGGAGTAGGATATGGTTCGTTTTTATATAATAAAGCAAATGCGGTTGTAAGTGATGCGTATGCAAAAATTGAGAAATCAACTAAACGCGATAAAGAGGTTGAACCGTTAAAAGATAATATTTCTGTTTTAATTATGGGTGTTGATGGAAGTGATATTCGAAAAGGACAATATGGAGAAGCTGTTCGTACGGATGCGCTATTATTGGCAACAATTAATAAAGATGATAAATCAGTAAAATTAGTAAGTATTCCACGTGATTCTCGCGTGTATATTCCATCAAAAAAGAAATTGGATAAAATTACGCATGCCCATGTATTTGGTGGAGTTGAAAGTACACGGGATACAGTAGAGAGATTTTTAAATGTTCCAGTTGACTATTATGTGAAATTTAACTTTGATTCCTTTGTGAAAATTGTAGATTCACTTGGTGGTATTGATGTGGATGTACCAGTTGCATTTACAGAACAAGATAGTAAAGATCAAGCAGGTATGATTCATTTAGAAAAAGGTTACCAACATTTAAACGGAGAGCAAGCTCTTGCGTTAGCACGAACTCGTAAAATTGATAGTGATGCAATGCGTGGTCAAAGACAACAGCTCGTTATTGAAGCAATTGCGAAAAAAGCAATGTCTGTTCAATCGATTAGTAAATTAGGTCCCCTTTTAGATGCAGTTGATAGCAAAATGAAAACAAACTTAACATTTGATGATATGCTTTCCATTACAAGAAATATGGCCGGAACTGATTTACAGATGGAGAAAATGCAAATAGAAGGTACGGATAAACGTATCGGTGGTATTTATTACTACATTCCAAATGAAAAAAATGTGCAAGACATTTCTAAAAAGTTAAATGAACATCTAGGTGTTACGCCAAAAGCAGCACGAAACTAATTGTAAAAGGTTGGCGCCTGGCCAACCTTTTTTGATTTATAATATATATGGGTATTAAATAAATCAAAATATTATTGGAGTTATTTAAAAATGTTTGCATATATAATAAAATGCATATATATAGTTAGCGAGGAATTACGAAGTACACGAATTAGGGTGAAACTTCCTTTGTATACAGTTTGTTAATGTTCATTTTAGAAGATTGAAAAGAAATTGAATAGATATACTAATATGAATGGAAGAATTATATAAGATTAATAGAAAGGAATTTAATAGAATGGGAAATGTATTTAATGTAAAAAGCATTATAGTCACAATAGTGGCTGTTGTTGCGATCGCAGTGGGGTATTTTATGTTTCAATCAATCACATCACCAGCTAGGGCAGTAGCAAATCAAGCGAATTCTTTACAGCTTGCAAGTGAGCAGTCAAAAGTGGAGATGAATAAAACAGCACCAAGTCAATTTAATGGTCAAGTTAGAAAAGTTGCCTACCTCACATTTGATGATGGGCCAGGAAAATATACGGCTGAACTACTTAATATATTAAAACAAAATGATGCGAAAGCAACATTTTTCTTAATCGGTGCAAATGTAAAACAATTTGCAGATTTAGTAAAGCGTGAGAAAGCAGAAGGTCATTATGTGGGCATGCATAGTATGACACATGATTCTAAAAAATTGTATACAAATGGCGAGTATGTGAATGAAATGAAAGAAGATCAAGGCTTAATAGCAAATATTATTGGAGAATTTCCGAAATTAACACGTCCTCCGTACGGTTCTATGCCTGGTTTAAATGAAGCGCTTCGTAATAAAGTAGTAGAAGATGGCTTAAAAGTTTGGGATTGGACGATTGACTCTTTAGATTGGAAATATAATAAAATGCCTGTTGATGCTGCTTCAGCAAAAATTGTTGAAAATGTAATTACAGGTGCAACGAATCCTAAAGAAGTTATCTTAATGCATGATATTCATCCGCAATCTGTTGCAGCAGTACCGGCAATTATAAAAGGGTTAAAAGAAAAAGGTTATGAATTTGAAGCGTATCATGAAGGTGATCACTTCCCGTTGAATTTTTGGCATGACAAACGTATGTAACATAGGAGGAAAAGAAGTTGGGTTATAGAAAATTAGCACTAGTTGGAGCATTATCAGTAGGATTATTATCAGGTTGTTTTGGCGAAAAGCCAGAAGAAAATCTATTTGTTGCATTTGAAAACGCAGCTAAACAAGAAAAGTCATTGTTTGAAGATGCGAAAAAATTAGAGACGTTGGAAAAACAAGGCCAGGAATTATATGCTCAAATTATAAAAGAAGGAAAAGAGCATAATGAAGCTGTTGCCCAAAAATTAGACCAAGCAGTTTTAAATGTGGGCGAGCGTGAAAAAATATTAAAAAATGAAAAAGATGCATTAGAGAAAGCACAGAAAGAGACGAACTCAGTTCAAAGTAATGTAGAGAAAATTGAAGATAAAAAAATACAAAAACAAGCGAAAAAAGTAGAAGAAGCTTATAAGAATCGTTATGATGCTTTTCAAAAAATGAACGAAAGCTATGTGAAATCAATGGCGATTGAAAAAGAACTTTATGCGAAGTTAAAAGTAAAAGAAACAAAGTTAAAAGAAATCGGTGAGAAAGTGAAAGCTGTAAATCAATTAACGGAAGAAATGCAAAAAGAAAAAGAGAAGTTTAATGGATATACAAAAGAGTATAATGAAGGAAAACTAGCATTCTATAAGGAAGCGAAAATCAAGGTTAAGGAACAAAAATAAAGTATATAAATCCAAATTAAAAAACCGACATAAATCCTTTCTTTTTAGGGGAGAGAGCATCCGGCCATGCATAGAAGCGGTCAGATCATCTTCTTGCCCTATGCCAAGTGAAAACAGAGAGAGAAAACGAGTGCAAGTCACCTTTTTTCTTCGTAGCAGCGATTTATATGTCGAAAAATCAAAGTGGATTTATATAGTATGATGTTAGGTAATACATAAATTTAAGGTGTAAGGCTCAAATGCGAAAAGGTAATGAAATACCTTAATCAAATAATATAGACAAAAAAGCTGAAAGACATTTAAATTATAATGTTTTTCGGCTTTTTTAACTTGTAGGACAGAAAAGACTGGAAATGAAATTCTAAAAGAGTTATAGTTTAATGTTTAAGGAGAAAAAAGATGTTTAAGAAAAGAAATGATGAACATCATATAAGTAAGGAGAATGAAAAATGACATATGAATTTTTACTCAAATTAGGTTTGGCACTCTTTTTAGGTTTATTTATAGGGATTGACAGGCAACTAAAGAATAAACCACTCGGTGTGAAAACAAGTATGGTCATTTCTGTAGCAAGTTGTTTAATTACGATGGTTTCGATTGAATCTGTGAATGTTTACTCTTCACCAGGACATACAAATATGGACCCAATGCGTTTAGCAGCACAAATTGTAAGTGGTGTTGGTTTCCTTGGAGCAGGTGTAATTTTAAGAAGAAATAATGATGTGATTTCAGGATTAACAACAGCATCAATGGTTTGGGCAGCATCTGCTTTAGGGATTGCAATTGGGGCAGGTTTTTATATACAAGCAATCGTTGCAATGATTCTCATTATATTAGCTATAAATGTATTGCCACACCTTGTTAAAATAGCAGGTCCTTATTCTTTAAGACAAAGGGATTTAGCGATTAAAATTATCGTAAAAGAGCACCGAGAATTAGATGGCATTTTTAAACAAATTAAAAACTTAAACATGCAAGTGAAACGCGTGAAAATTAAAGATATTGATAGTGAATCTCAGCAATTAGAAATGGTTATATTAGCACCTGAAGATTTATATACAACCGAATTATACAGTTCCTTAAAGGAAATTGATCATATTGTTTCGGTTGAGGTTGAAAGTAGATAATTATAAAGTTTAATGAGTGAAACAAGGTTAAATCAAAAAAGGGTGATGAAATTCACCCTTTTTTATTTGAAAAGTATTGTTTTTTTACACTATTATGAGTAGTAATAACCATCCTTCAGTTTTAGAAAAAATAAAGAAGTTAAGCGAATGATGAAGAACCTCCCATGATTAAAATTCCACTTTATCAGTAGGGAAAACAAGACCGATTTGTTGTCTAGCCTCCTTCATAATTTTTTTGCTCTAACCTTGAATAAACCGCTGTAAGAGAAAAGTCTTGTAATATACGTGAATCTTCGATAGATCTAGTTGTGATTGTATTTGTTCCAACTATTCTAACTTTAAAATGTTTTTGATATGAATTGCCATAGGAAATTAATTATATAGGGAAGAATGGGAAATATTAAATGATTTGCTTAATTGATATAGATGCTATGTTACCCTTTGGTATAATGAGGGACAAGAGGGGGAGACGAAATGGATATAACAATTAGAAAGGCAACAGAAAAAGATATAAAAGGGATCGCAAAAGTGCATGTTGATAGTTGGAAGATAACATATAAAGGAATAATATATGATGAAATCATAGACAATGCAACGTATGAAAGTCGGGAAAAGCAATGGGAAAATATCTTTAAACAAGCGGTAGGAAATGAATATAGGTATGTGGCAGAAACGTTTGATCAGAAAATTATAGGATTTATTGATGGTGGTCATGAAAGAACAGGAAAGTATAATTGTGACGGAGAACTGTATGCGATTTACTTATTGAAAGAATATCAAGGAAATAAATTAGGAAAGAGATTATTTCAAGAACTTGTGTCAGAATTTATAAAAAATGATATGTCTTCTGTATTAGTATGGGTTGTTTCTAGTAATCCTTCTAAGCTTTTTTATGAAAAATTCAGACCAGAACTTATTGATACAAAATTTTTGGAAAGGTTAGCTGTAGAAGAAACGGCATATTGTTGGAGAAATATTAAAAGTCTGTATAAGAGCTTAACATATTGAACTACCCCCACCTACCTCTATAAGAGCTTGAGGTGGGGGATTCTCCTGTCTCTGTCCTCACAAAAACAGTTCCTCTCGTTCAACAAAGAGGATACAACAATATAGAGTTCGGTAGTGTCTGTATGTAATGTAAGACGACCCATTCTATCTTCCGACGAAAGGCAAACAAAATAGGTACAACTACTTTGTTCTTATATCGAGGATAGAACACTTTGTCATGCATCCAGTTCCTAGACTTGTTATCTGCTCTGGTAATAAGCGTAAAAATCTGGGACAAAGTGCTCTTTTTTATCATGCAATCGGTTTGCCATGCTTTTTCTTATTCTTACACTGTAATTGGATTGTGATTACTTTCTCAATGACTTCTTGTCCATACGGGAACGTAACAGCTGGAAACATCAGTGTTTTTCCGGAACTTGTCGTCATCCATAATCCCTTTGTCTCAGGCACATACTGAAACACAAAATTCCCATGTTTGGCATCTTTACAGCCAGATAGAATGAGTTGTTTATTTCGAGCATGGGAAAATAATGTTTTCCATTTGTCATGGTTACGTACAAACTCGCGGGTGGTAAATTGAGAGCGAAATAGTTTTTTGCTTCCAAATACTGCGCTTAGAATATGCGTTTTATATGATGTAAGTTTCTGATTTAAGCGGTATTGCCTGTGGGTTAAAAGGCCGATTTTCGCCTGAATCCTTTTCATTTGAACATCCAAGTATTGGTGCTCAAACAGATATTCATTCAGCCAAATCAATGTGTCTTTTTTACGGGGTAAGGAGATGAGAGTGTTGTGCTTCGCGAAGTGAGTGTTTTTTGGAAACGTCAGCTTTCCTTTCACACAACTTTGTTTGATTTTACGAAGGTCTGTCAGTTTTGTCCGTTCTTGTTTCAACTTTTTCTTAAGCTTCTTAATTTTCTCTTGTGTTTGTTTCTCATATAGTTTTTGTAACGCCATTAAACCTGTAAACAACGCCTTCACTTCTTGCGCCGCACTGTTTGCATAATAATCATTCAATTGATATTTCCGCTTGAGAACGAGATGAAGACTGTCTGTATATATCTTACGGTTCCAACGTTTTTCCCGAACAATCATTTGAAACGCAAAACGCTTCGCCTGATTACATGTTTCGATTGTCTCTGCCAATGCATCTACCATTTCATGCGGTACATCTATCTTATAAATCCGTTTCGAAAAATACGCTTTCTTCACCTGTTCTCACCTCATTTTATTTGATAAGGTCATTATACATCAAAACAAACATACGTTCTAAAAAAAAAGAGACGTTTTCTTTAAAAAGAAAAAACCGATTCATCCGCCACCATGATGATGACCGCTATGATGATTGTGATGATATCCTCCATGATTTCTTATGTCATGCATTTTATCTTCATCCCCTTTTATACTGATTATTTACTACTATACGCAGAACAAATGCGGAAAACATGAGTACTTGTTCTTCCGTGTTCATCAATATGTGCTGTATGAATAATAAGGATAGTCCTGATAATCCGTATAGTATGGATAATCTGAGTAATATGGATAACCATATCCACCATAACCAAAAGCAGGGCTAAGTAACGCACCAGCTACAAATCCTGGAAAAAAACCACCACCAAAAAACGGTGGACGTCCAATGCCTCCGGAAAATCCACCATGACCAAATCCGCCGGCATGACCAAACCCACCAAACGGACGACTTACTCCGTTCATATCATTCACACTCCTTTTTATATAAAAAATGGAACAATATACCTTATGTAGGACAAATGCGGAAGGCATGGGAAAAATGTCTAGATTGGTACAAAAAAATAAAACGTTTTATAATAGAAATGTTAGATTACAGCTTCCATATAAGAATCCTATATTTAAGAAAGAATAGGTGAGATTTATACAGATGAAAAATCCTATCGTTCAATTATTATTTGTATTTACACTTGTATCTATCGTACTTTTCCTTTTAGATACGTCCATTATTTCACTATACACCTTCGTTGGTGCTTTATGGTCTATCACAATTGTAGGAATTTCTTTCGTTATTTTTATTGAAAACCGTTCCCCACAAAGCACATTAGCATGGTTTTTAGTATTGGCTCTTCTTCCTGTTGTCGGTGTACTTTTATACTCTATTTTTGGCCGAAGTCGCTGGAGAAGAAAAAAACATCTTCATCGTTCAGAAGAGCAGCGAAAATTATTCCGTGAAATTTTAGAAGGAAGGCAGCTAGATGTATCATCTATTTCTTCATTAAGTGAACACTCTATGCATTTAACAAAAGTGGTACAAAAGTTTGGAGGTGGCCCTGTCGCCGATGCAACAACCACAAAACTTTTAACTAACGGTGAACAAACATTTCCAGAAATTTTACAAGCGATTGAACATGCAAAACACCATATACATATTCAATACTACATTTATCGAGCAGATGAAATTGGTACACAAATTCGAGACGCTTTAATAAAAAAAGCAAATTCCGGTGTAATTGTACGGTTCCTTTATGATGGACTCGGAAGCAATACGTTGCGAAAACGCTTCTTACAGCCTATGAAAGATGCAGGAATTGAAATTGTGGAATTCGATCCTATATTTTCAGCGTGGCTACTTGAAACAGTCAATTATCGTAACCATCGTAAAATCATCATTATCGACGGAGAAATTGGTTTTACCGGAGGGCTCAACGTTGGTGATGAGTATCTTGGTCGTTCTAAAAAATTCCCAATTTGGCGTGACAGTCACTTACGAATAGAAGGGAAAGCATTATACAAATTACAAGCAATATTTCTTGAGGATTGGCTCTATGCCTCTAGTGGTTTAAATACTTATTCTTGGGATCAATTTATGAATACAAAATACTTTCCAGGTAAAGAAAATTCTCATGCAGAAGGTGCTGTTCAAATTGTAGCAAGTGGACCAAGTTCAGATGATACAAGCATTCGCAATACTTTACTTGCTGTTATAGCTTCTGCTAAGAAATCAATTTGGATTGCGACACCCTACTTCATTCCGGATCAAGAAACATTAACATTACTTCGTTTAAGTGCACTGGCTGGAATAGATGTCCGCATTCTATATCCAGGTAAGAGCGATAGCATCATTAGTGATCAAGCATCTCAATCATACTTTACACCACTCCTAAAAGCAGGAGCTTCAATTTACAGCTATAAAGATGGTTTTATGCACGCTAAAATTGTACTTGTTGATAATACAATTGCAACAATTGGCACGGCAAATATGGATGTCCGCAGCTTTGAACTAAATTATGAAATCATTAGCGTACTTTATGAATCCAAGACAGTTCTTGATATTAAACATGATTTTGAAGAAGATTTTAACCATTCAACTGAAATTAGATGGAAATCATTCCAAAAAAGAAGTATTAAAAAACGAATACTAGAATCTCTAATGCGTCTAATTTCCCCTTTATTATAATTACAAAAAAGTAATCAAAGTCATTTTGGTTACTTTTTTCTTTTATTATGGTACATTCTTCTCCCTCTCCTTTTCTTTGCATACCATATTAAAACAAGTTATCATAAGATGTATTGTTTACTTTATGAAAATAATGTTAGGTGGGAAATACATGTTAGAACAATTTCATATACATGCTGATTTAAAGCAGCAACTGGCAACAATTCACGAAAAAAACAAACAAGCAGCTGGTGAAAATGGACATTTAATCGGTACAAAAATGTACAAAGCATCGGATAATAGCATTATTGAGGATGCAATTACAGCACTTCTGCTTGGTAAAAATATTCTACTGAAGGGACCAACCGGAAGCGGAAAAACAGTCCTTGCAGAAACTCTATCTTCCTTATTCCAAAAACCAATGCACAGTATTAACTGTTCGGTTGATTTAGATGTGGAAGGTATTTTAGGATACAATACATTAAAAACAAAAGACGGGGCATCTGAAGTTTCCTTCGTTGACGGTCCTCTTATGAAAGCAATGAAAAATGGGCATTTCCTATATATCGATGAAATTAATATGGCAAAACCTGAAACACTTCCACTTCTTCACGGTGCATTGGATTACCGTAAAATGATTACAAATCCATTTACACAGCAAGTTGTATATGGTGATGAAGAATATCGTGTAATTGCTGCAATCAACGAAGGTTATGTTGGAACAAGTGAATTAAATGAAGCATTAAAAAACCGTTTTGTTATCATTGAAGTTCCTTATATTCAAGGCGATACATTAAAACAACTATTATTATCTGAATCAAAATTGAAAGACATTGCAACAATTGAAAAATTTGTGGCATTCGCAAGTGACCTCATGCCACTTGCCCGTGATGGACGTGTAAGTGAAGAAGCAGCAAGTATTCGTGGTATTATCGATGCATGTGATTTAGGCGTATATATCCCTGTTATGCGTGCGATTGAGCGAAGCATCATCGCGAAATTAAATGATGAAACAGAACAAATGACTGTCCGTGAATTAGCCGAAAGCTATTTCTTTGAGGGATAATTCATGAGACAAATTTTTAGTGACAAAAAAATTGATGCGTCGCTGTTTCTTCAAATGGAAAATTTAATGTATGCTCTTCTAAAAGAAGATGATGCTTACTTAGAGTATGGCTATAAAGCTTATTACGACGAAGTTGAAAAAAAGGTTGTCATCAGTCACTTTTGGGATGATCGCAAAGAAGAAGATACAGTAATCGGATTAAAAAGCGAAGTGTTTTTAAAAGCACTTGGCAATAAACATTACTCAGACATGAAGTTAATTCGCTCTTATGCGATCGAATTACAAGAGTCCCCTCTTAAAAAGTTTTTAACACAATTATTTGTTCTGTTAGAAGATTTACGAGTTGAAGAAATTGTAAAAAGCCTACGTCCTGGAACGAAACATATCTTTAGACGACGCAAGGAAATGTACCGAAATTATTTTGGCTCACAAAATGAAATAAATCGTGTTCGTAACTATCATGGAGATCGTCTATTTTGTCTATGCTATCTTTCACTAACAAGCGATAAATATGAAATGTTTAACAACGAATATTTTGAGCAATTTGAAGCTATTTTACATGAAGCATTCCAGGCTCGTAATACGGAAGATACAATGTATATTGTTGAAAAAATCCGTTATCGCTTAGAAGGTTTTCTTGAAAATGATATGATTAATAACTACTTTGGACATGCGCCACTCTATTTATCTGTTATTGCAGAAGAAAAAGATGGGCGCGTAGAAGATTTAGCAAATGATGATGTCCAAATCGTAGATGATGACGATAATAAGAGCAAAATTAATGAAAGCTTCTCTACATGGCATCGTGAAAATAAAAATAATGAAAATGAAAACTTCTTACGTTTTGAATTAGAAAGTGGTACGAAAACAAATATGATGGGCGATACGGCTCGTGAGTCTGAAGATGGTGATCAAGCACTCGGTTCAGTACAAGGTACTTCGCAAAAAAGTACACAGTCGAATTTTGATGGCGCTGATACTGAAGATGCGAGAGCTTCCCATGCTTCTAGTCAAAATGAGGGCATATACGGTAAATATAACGTTGGTGCGTCACATACATTTAAAGAAGCTCGTAAGCCAACCCCTGACGATAAGAAAGACTATCAAGCCATCAAGTCAGTCATTAATAAAGACGTAAAAGAATTAAAGAAAATTATTGAAAAAACGATTGAAAACAAAACAAACGCGAATAGCGATAAATACTACGGAAGACTTCGTAAAAAATTTCTACGTATTTATACAGAAAAGCAACCACGTATGTTTTATAAAAAAGGACAAGAATCACAAGAGCTTGATGTTGCCTTTCAGTTATTAGTGGACTGCTCTGGCTCTATGTATAATAAAATGGAAGAAACAAAGAAGAGTGTTGTTCTGTTCCATGAAGCATTAAAATCGTTAAAAATCCCTCATGCGATTAGTGGTTTTTGGGAAGATGCTTCTAGTGCAACACCAGAAGATAAGCCAAACGTAATTCATGAAGTTGTAACATACAAAAATTCAACGTTACCAAACGTTGGTCCAGAAATTATGCAGCTTCGTGAAGAGGAAGACAATCGGGATGGTTACATTATCCGCATCGTTTCTGAAAAGCTTGCAAAAAGGCAAGAGAAACACAAATTCCTGCTCGTCTTTACAGACGGTGAACCATCTGCATTAGACTATCAGCAAGACGGTATTTTAGATACACACGAAGCGGTTAAACTTGCTCGTAAAAGCGGTATGGAAGTCATCGGGATTTTCATCGAAGAAGGCGAAGCAAAAGAAGCAACATATCAATTAATGAAAAATATTTATAACCATCACTTCTTAGTGGCGAATCATGCTGAAGATTTACGCTTAAAGATTAAACCGTTATTGAAAAAATTATTACTGAAGACGATTGAATAGGAAACAGGAGCTGATTTTAGCTCCTGTTTTTTAGTTGAAATTTATCTAACGGTCGATATATTTGAAAAAGCGCTGATAAAAGGAAATGAAAAATTCATAGAAATCTTTTTGGGTATATTAAAGAAGAAGTCTACTATCAAATATACTTGAAAGGATGTTTCATTTGTCCCCAAAAAAGGATGAACAATATACAGATTTTACAGCTGCTGAAGCAAGACATCAATATGTCATTCCCGAAGAGTTTCCTGAGGGCCCTTACGGTTCTTCCACTAACAGAAAGTTAGGAAAATCGACTCCTTGGGAGAAAGATCAAAAAGCGCATAAAGCATTTAGCTACGAATATGAGAAACAATATGAAGAAACGGAACAACAATACCCTGAATCTAGCACCGAACCAGGAAGTCTAGATACGAATAAGGTAAAGTCTATATAACGAAAAAACTTATTTCTTCCCTAGACTACGTTTAGGTATGCTGACAAAAAGAGCCGATTCAAAAAATTGAATCGGCTCTTTTTTCATTAGCTAAGTACTAACTCAGCTGCTAATTTTTTTTTTAATTTAGCAAGCATATCAGCTGTCATTTTATCTAAATCATACTCCGCTTTAAAGCCCCACTCTTCTTTCGCTGCTGTTGCATCAATTGAGTTTGGCCAGCTGTTAGCAATGGTTTGACGAGCTGGATCCACAGCATAATCCATTGTAAACGTCGGAATATGCTTGCGAATTGCTGCTGCAATTTGTTCTGGCTCGAAGCTCATTGCGGTAATATTAAAAGCGTTACGATGTATCAACTTACTTGGATCTGCTTCCATTAATGAAACAATTGCTTGCAGTGCATCTGGCATATACATCATATCCATGTATGTGCCTTCCGCAATGTAAGAGGTGTAAGCACCTTTTTTAATTGCTTCATAATAAATTTCAACTGCATAGTCCGTCGTACCGCCTCCTGGAGGAGCCACATAAGAAATTAAACCTGGGAAACGTACGCCGCGCGTATCAACACCAAATTTTTGATAATAGTAATCACATAACAATTCTCCTGCTACTTTGTTTACCCCATACATTGTAGTAGGACGCTGGATTGTATCTTGCGGTGTATTATCTTTTGGCGTTGTTGGACCAAACGCACCGATTGAACTTGGCGTGAAAAATTTACAGTTTAACTCACGTGCTGCTTCTAATGCATTTACGAGCCCACCCATATTTAAATTCCACGCAAATAACGGATTTTTTTCTGCAGTTGCTGAAAGTAAAGCTGCTAAATGAATAATTGTATCCACTTCATTCCGTTTCGCAATATCATGTAGTTTCTGACCATCAGTTACATCTAATGTTTCAAATGGACCAGATTTTACAACATCACTATCTGTTTCACGAATATCTGTCGCAATAACGTTTGATGCACCGTATACATCGCGAAGTTTCATTACAAGTTCAGAACCAATTTGCCCTAAAGAACCGGTTACTAGAATTTTTTTCATTTTCCCCACTCCTCATTTGCAAGCTTTCAAAAGATGTAATTGTGTTAAATGATTCCCATTTCTTTTCCCACTTTTTCATACTTACGAATTGCTTCATCAAGCATCTCTTTCGTATGAGCCGCTGTTGGCATGTTACGAACACGACCTGTTCCTTTTGCTACAGTTGGGAACACAATTGATTTTGCGTATACGCCTTCTTCATTTAAACGTTTACTAAACTCTTGTGTTAATACTTCATCGCCAATAATACAAGGTGTAATTGGTGTTTCACTTTCTCCAATGTTAAAGCCTAGCTCTTTTAAACCTTGTTTTAAATAACGGCCATTTTCCCATAAACGGTCATGTAGTTCTGTACTTTCCATTAAAATTTCAATAGACCTCATACAAGCCGCCGCATCCGCTGGTGTTAAAGCTGTTGAGAACAAGAATGGACGTGAACGAACTTTTAACCAATCAATTAAGTTTTGCTTCCCTGCTACATATCCTCCAATTACCCCAATTGCTTTTGATAATGTACCAATTTGGAAATCTACTTTATCAGAAAGGCCAAAATGTTTTACAGTCCCTGCACCTTGTCCAAGTACGCCTGAACCATGTGCATCATCTACATATGTCATTAAATCTAACTCTTCTGCAATCTCAACGATTTCTGGTAGTTTCGCAACATCACCATCCATTGAGAAAACGCCATCTGTAATAACCATTAATTTATTATAAAGACCGGATTCTTTCGCTTCGATTGCTTTTTTGCGTAAATCTTCCATATCAGAATGTTTATAAACGATAATTTTTGCTTTCGATAAGCGGCTACCGTCAATAATAGACGCGTGGTTTAATTCATCAGAAAGAATCGCATCATTTTTATCCATAACAGCTGAAATCGCTGCCATATTACAGTTAAATCCTGATTGATATGCAATCGCTGCTTCTGTATGTTTAAACTTTGCAATTGTTTCTTCTAATTTGATATGCAAATCAAGAGTACCATTAATTGTACGTACCGCCCCTGCACCAACACCATATTTATGAATTGCACCAATTGCTGCTTCTTGCAGACGATTGTCTGTTGCTAAACCAAGATAGTTATTTGAAGATAAGTTAATATATTCTTTCCCGCCAATTGTAATGATTGGTCCATTTGGACTTTCTAGCGGATCAATTACGTTATAAAGCCCCTTTGCTTTTAAATCCTCTAAATTTTCTTCTAAAAAGTTTGCGAGTGTTTTACTAGACATCGTGAAGCCTCCCTATCGTTCATGTAAGCGGATTATTATCTTAATAATGCTAATAATCCCTCTACTAGCTTAACACGTTTTCGAAATTTATTATAGAAAAATAGCTTAAAGAAAACGCTTACAACTTTTAATTATATAGGATTAAATACAAGAAATCTATGATTTACTTCAATTGTTTGATAGAATGAAAAAAATGTTTTTAGGAGCTG
>Ga0102589_1001152_pt1 | contig 39007 bp, 42 predicted proteins | sample AraplaMF_Col_mLB_FD_76858 | JGI IMG/M metagenome (GOLD analysis project Ga0102589, IMG submission 76858) | Arabidopsis root microbial communities from the University of North Carolina, USA - plate scrape MF_Col_mLB | ecosystem: Host-associated > Plants > Roots > Endosphere | place: USA...
ATCCCGGCAGGATGAAGCCGCGCTCCGGCGGGTCCTCGTCATCGTCCTCCTCGTCGTCGCTGTCGTCGTCCGTCTCGTCTTCACCAGCCGTCGCGGGCTTTGCCGGCTCGCTGGCGAAAAGCGGCTGGGTCTCGGGGAGGGCGATCGTGCAGGCACGGGCGAAGCTCGGCGCTTGCGCCGGGCGGGACGGCAGGCGTATCGGGGCGGCAAGCGCGGTCTGCGAGAGCAGTGCGAGCGCGAGCCCGGCAGGCAGGGCTGCGCGCCGATACACGCCGCTATGCTCGACTCCCGGTTCAGAACCGCATGCCATCGGTGCGACGATCACCCCCCATTCGCCTCGGCGTTTTTGCCGGGCACGAAGATGGAGAGTCAATCGCGCGGTGGGAGCAGAGCGGGCGGCGCCTGTTCCTGCCGCCTCGGTGCTGCCGCTGGTCAGGCTGCGGCGGGCGCTCTGGGCGGATATGCCGAGGCGGCCGACTCGCCACGAATCTCCAGGGCGACGAGCGAGAGCCAGCCGAAGAGGACGAGGCCGGCGCCGCCGACGATCACACCCGCCCAGGTTGGGACGGCCATGCCGACGACGACCAGCACGGGCGCCAGCAGGGCCGTGGCCATGCTGTAGAGCGCCCAGCCGCGCTTGCCGACGACGCTGAAGCGGCGCGCAAAGACGAAGCAGGCCGCGATCAGCGACAGGAACGAGACGAGGAAGGCGACCATGTGCACGGCCCCGGTCGCACTCAGCTGCGGCGCTTGGCCAGGAGCGGGGAGGGGATCGGGCCCGAACAGTCCGGCGCCGATCATGCCGATTCCGTAGAGACCGGTGAGGATCGGGCCGGCGGTGCCACCGCGCTGGCCACGCAGGGCCCGGCGCAAGCCGAGCGCGCCGGCGAGCGCCAGGGCGCCGGTGACCAGGAAGTTGGCGACCTGAATCCAGCCGAGCTCGCCCAGTGCGAGAAAGCTGATGGGCTGGGTGCGGATGTCATAGCCTGGCCTGAGCACCAGCTGCAGGGCCGCGAGGGCGTAGAAGACGGGCGTGCTGGCGACGCCGCAGGTGAGGAGGATGCGATTGAGCGGCGTGGATTGGGACGAAGCGGTTTGCATCTGGCTCTCCGGGAGCGGAAGGGGTAGAGTAAAACTGAACGGTTTAGTACAACTAAACTGTGTAGTTTTATTTCTGCTGTCAAGCCGCGGAGAAGCCGCTCCATGTCGCAAGCCACTCTCGACCGCTCCGAGCGCAAGCGCAGCACCGTTCTCGACGCGGCGACGAGCCTCTTTCTGAGCAAGGGCTATGACGGCACCACCATGGACGAGGTGGCGGCGCTGGCCGGCGTGTCGAAGCCGACGCTCTACCGCTATTTCGCCGACAAGGAGCGGCTCTACGCCGAGATCGTCGCGGCGACGACGGACAATATCGACGGACTGCTGCGGCTCGTGGCCGAGGAGCTCGCGGCTTCCGACGATCCGAGGGAGGGGCTCGGCCGGCTCGCAGGCAAGTTCCTGACCGCGCTCATGCAGCCGGAGCTGCTGCGTCTGCGGCGGCTGGTGATCGCGAATGCCGAGCGCTTTCCCGAGGTCGGGCAGGGCTGGTTCTCTGGTGGCTTCGAACGCGTGCTGGAGACGCTTTCCGTCGCCTTCCAGCGTTATGCCGCGAAGGGCCGCCTGCGGATCGACGATCCGCTGCTGGCGGCCAATCATTTCGCCGGGCTGCTGCTCTGGATTCCGCTGAACCGCGCCATGTTCAGCGGCAGCTGCGACAGCGATCCGGCCGAGCTCGCCCGCTATGCCGACGCTGCGGTCGAGGCTTTCCTGCGGGGCTATGGCACGGAAACGTCGCGCTGAGGCGGCGGATTTCGTTTGTGCGCGGCCGCGCGGCGCTCTATGCCTCGGGGATGCTTTCCACCGCTCTCGTCTTCCTCGGCGCCGGCATCGGCGGCGTGCTCCGGCACGGCGTCAACGTCGTCTCGCTGAAATGGCTCGGCGCCTCGTTCCCCCATGGCACGATGGCGATCAACATCATCGGCTCCGGCGTGATGGGCCTCGTCGCCGGCTTCCTTGCCTTCAAGGCGGGCGAAGGCTGGACGCAGAATGCGCGGCTCTTCCTCGCCACCGGCATTCTGGGCGGTTTCACCACCTTCTCGGCCTTCTCGCTCGATGCCGTGCTGCTCTGGGAGCGCGGCGAGGCGATGCTGGCGGCATTCTATGTCATCGGCTCGGTCGTGCTGTCGCTTGTGGCGCTGGTCGCAGGGCTCGCTCTGGTCAGGGGGCTGTCATGAGAACCGGTGGCAAGGGGACGGGCGGTCCCTCGCGGGGCAATGGCCCCAAGCGCGGCGGCAGGCCGCCTGCCTCCGGCGCGCCGAAGGGCAAGCGCCCGAGCCATGATGCGCGCCGCTCGGCCCGTGCCAGACCGCGTCCGGCCGAGGACGAGGTCGTGCGCACCGAGCCGACGCGCAACCCGAAGCCACATCATTCCGCGCCGAGGGCGGCGGGACCGCGCAAGCCCGCGCCGCGCAAGCCGCCGATCACGGATGCGCCGACGCGTGCCGAGGTCAAGGCGGTCACCGCCGAGGTACTCTCGACCGGCGTGCAGCAGCTCGTGGTGACGCAAGACGAGAACGAGATGCGGATCGACCGCTTCCTCGAGGCGCGCTTCCCGCAGCTCTCCTTCAGCCATATCCAGCGCATCGTCCGGAAGGGTGAGTTGCGCGTCGACGGCAAGCGCGCCGACAGCAAGGACCGGCTGGCGACCGGCCAGGCCGTGCGCATCCCGCCATTGAAACTGGAGCAGGCGGCCGAGCGGCCGCGCTCGGCCAAGGCCGATGCCGATACGATCGGTTTCCTGCGCTCGATCACGCTCTATGAGGACGAGGACGTCATGGTCCTCAACAAGCCGGCGGGCCTGGCCGTGCAGGGCGGCTCGGGCACGACCCGCCATGTCGACGGCATGCTGGCGGCCTTGACCGGCAAGGATGGGCAGAAGCCGCGTCTCGTCCACCGGCTCGACAAGGACACGGCCGGCTGCCTCGTCATCGCCAAATCGCGCTTCGCCGCGGCGACTTTGGCCAAGACCTTCCGCTCGCGCTCGGCCCGCAAGGTCTACTGGGCGCTGGTCTATCATGTCCCGCGCGTGAAGCAGGGCCGGATCTCGACCTACCTCGCGCGCGAGGAAGCCTATGACGGCGACCAGCGCATGGCGGTCGCCGAGCATGGTGGAGAGGGCGCGATGCATGCGGTGACTTATTACGCCGTGGTCGAGACCGCGGCGCAGAAGCTGGCCTGGCTCTCGCTCAAGCCGGTGACCGGGCGCACGCACCAATTGCGCGCCCACGCCGCCCATATCGGCCATCCGATCGTCGGCGATCCCAAATACTTCGACATCCAGAACTGGGAGATGCCCGGCGGCATCCAGAACAAGCTGCACCTGCTGGCGCGGCGGATCGTGCTGCCGCATCCGCGCGGCAAGGGCACGATCGACGTCAGCGCGCCGCTGCCGCCGCATATGCGCCAGAGCTGGAACCTGCTCGGCTTCGAGGATGCGCCCTACGACCCGATCGTCGATGCGCCGGACGAGTGAGGCTCGCACGAAAAAGTTGCGTGACCTCACGTAAGAACACTTGTCGAACAAAACGCGATATGTTCTAAGTTTGTTCCTGTGAACTCGTCATCACGGGAGGCTTTCCATGTTGCGCATCGCCTTGCTTGCCGCCGGCCTCGTTCTCGCTTCGTCTACAGCCTTCGCTCAAGCGCAGCCGGCCCCGGCAGCTCCGAAACCGGCCGTAGCAGCGGCGGATGAGCCGGTGCCGCGTGCTGCCCGCGCCGAAGCGCGCCGCGATTGCTATGCCGAGAATGTCGCGCTTTCGGGCGACGATCTGCGCCGTGCCATGCGTGAGTGCATGCAGGAGCGCTTTCCGGGCGTGAAGCTCTATGCCAGCGACGGTTTGACCCGCGATGGCAAGCCGACTGCGGCGACGGCGCGGGCCGCCTGCAAGCAGGAGGCCGACGCCGGTGGGCTCAAGGGCTCGGAGCGGACGGCGGCGCTGGTCGCCTGCTTCAACGGCAAGCGGCCGGACCTCGCCCAGCGCGCCGAATGCCGCAAGGAGGCACGCGGCAAGGGGCTCGACGGCGACGCCCTGAAGGCGGCGATCGCCGAATGCGGCCGCAATCCGCAGGGATGAGGCCGTTGCGGCATGAGGGCCTTGCGCCGGCAGAGATGGCGGTGAGCTGCCATCTCCTGTAGAGCGCGGCGCATGGATCTCATCATCTTCGACCTCGACGGCACGCTGATCAATTCCGAGGCGATCATCCTCGGCGCGCAATACGAGACCTTTGCGCGCTGCGGCCGGGTCCATCCGGGCCGAGAGGCCGGTCTCGGCGTGATCGGGCTCACCCTCGACATCGCGCTGATGCGGGTCGCCGGGCTCGCCGAGCCGGATGATGCGCTGACGCAGACCTATCGCGAGGTCTTCAACGCCATGCGCCAGCGGGCGGCGACGGACCCGTCCCTGGCCGAACCGCTCTTCCCCGGCGTCGCCGAGCTGCTGTCAGGGTTGTCGCAGCGGCCGCAGACCCTGCTCGGCATCGCCACCGGCAAGTCGCGCCGCGGCGCGGATTATGCTGTCGACCACCATGGCTGGAGCGACCTGTTCACGACGATCCAGACCGCGGACGATGCGATCTCGAAGCCGCATCCGGAAATGATCCTGCGGGCGATGGCCGAGACCGGTGCGGCGCCGGAGCGGACGCTGATGGTGGGCGACAGCATCTTCGACATGGAGATGGCGGTCGCGGCCGGCGTGACCCCCGTCGCGGTCTCCTGGGGCTTCCAGCCGGTCGCGGCGCTGCGGGCCGCTGGTGCGCGGCATGTGATCGAGAGCTGCACCGAGCTGCTCGGCATCGTCGACAAGCTGGCGGTGGCCGAGCCGGCCTGAGTGGGAGCTGCCCTGAAGAGCGTTCAGGGCGCTTCGAGCTGGCCGAGCTCATGCAGCAGCGCCGCGCCGGTGCGTAGCCCGCTATAGAAGCAGTCGAGCGTCAGGTTCTCGTTCGGCGCGTGGTTGGCCTCGTCCGGATTGGCGTAGGGCGTGACGAAGGCGGGGATACTGAGAATCCTGGTGAAGACATAGCCGGGCAGGCTGCCGAAGCCGGCCGGGATCAGCAGCGGCTCGACGCCCTGCGCCGCGACGAAGGCCCGGCGCAAAGGCGCGGTGAAGGGCGAGGCGATCGGCGTTTTCGAGGGCTGCATGCCGGCATCGGCCGCGATGAACTCGACCTCCGGCGCATACTCAGCCACATGTGCCGCGACCTTGCGCAGGATGTCCTCAGGATCCTGCGCCTCGACCAGGCGGATGTCGCATTTCACCAGGGCTTCGTTGGGCAGGACGGTCTTGGTGCCGGGGCCGCCATAGCCGCCATGGAAGCCGTTGATGGTCAGCGTCGGCCGGAAGCAGAGGCGCTGGTAGAAGGGCCGGTCGGCCGGGGCGTCGAGCCTGCTCAGGCCGAGACTGCTTTTCACCGCCTCGATGTCGAGCGGCAGGGCCTCGATCGCGGCGAGTTCCTCGGGTGTCGGCGCTTCGACGTCGTCATGCAGGCCGGCGATGGTAATCTCGCCTTCGGCGTTCTTCATGGTGCCGAGCAGATGCACCAGGGTCCAGATCGGGTTCGGCACGACGCCGCCGAAATTGCCGGAATGCACGTCGCGGACGGCATGGCGGCAGCGCAATTCGAAGGAGACCACGCCGCGCGAGCCGAACTTGATCGCCGCCGCGCCGCTGGCGTGGCGCGGCCCATCGGCGGTGACGGCGAGATCGGCCTCGAGCATCGCCTTGTTGGCCCGGACGAAGCCGGCGATGTTCGGGCTGCCGATCTCCTCCTCGCCCTCCAGCAACAGGATGACGTTGCAAGGCAAGGCGCCGTGCACCTCGAGATGGGATTCGATCGCGAGAAGCTGGGCGAAGTGCTGGCCCTTGTTGTCGCCGACGCCGCGCGCATAGATGCGGCCGTCGCGGATCGTCGGCTCGAAGGGCGGCGAGAGCCATTTGTCGAGCGGGTCCGGCGGCTGCACGTCGTAATGGCCATAGAGCAGCACGGTCGGCTTGCCCGGCGCCTTCTGCCAGCGCGCGACCACCATGGGGTGCCCCTCGGTCGGCACCAGGCTGGTCTCAAGTCCGATCCCGGTCAGCATCTCGACCAGCAGCGCGCCGACTTCGGCGATGCCGATATTCTCGGCGCTGATGCTGGGATGGCGCAGATAGGCGAGCAGGCGATCGAGGAAGACGCCGCGGTTAGCCTCGATATGCGCGAAGACCGCAGCAAGGGAGTCGGAAGAAGCCATGGTCGCGCTGCCTGCCTGGGGTGATGATCCCAGGCACGGTAGAGCGCTGCGCGCCTGCGTCCAATGCGCCGGGCGCAGCCCGGAAAAGCGCTGGCGGACATGTGGGACTGGTGGGCAGGTAACATCCTCGCAACCACGCTGACTCAGCACCGTTTAACCTGAACGGACGTTCAGATTTGCGTGTTAACCACCTGCTGACTGGCCCGGCCGCATCGTCTTCACACGACAGGGACAAACCGACACACAACAACGTCGGACAGGGGTTGAACGATGATTGGCCACGAACTTCGCGAATTCGTCGATCACGTGATGGACAGGCGCGTGATCGACGATGAAGACGTCCGAATTCTTCAGCGTGAGATCTTGCACGAGGTCGTCATGACCCGCGACATCATCGATGTGCTGGTGGCGCTCGACCGTGCCGTCGCCGACAAGTCTCCGCTCTTCGCCGATGTGCTGCTGGCGTTCAGCGTCGATTTCGCTGTCTGGGAGAGCCGCCCGACCGGCCGGATCGACCGCGACAAGGCGCATTGGCTGGTGACGACGCTCTCTGCCGGCGATGGCCCGACGCCGCTGGCGCAGAAGATCGCCTTCGAGGTCGTCCGCGAAGCCGAGGCCTGCGACGAAGCGCTGGTCAGCTTCGCCCTGCGCAAGGCCGATGCCCGGATTTCCACCGCCCCGATCGCCCAGCGCGTGGTCCTGGCGAGCTGAGCAGGAATTCTCGTCATTGCGAGGAGCATAGCGACGAAGCAATCCAGGGGGACGTCGAGCACCGCGGCCCCCTGGATTGCTTCGCTGCGCTCGCAATGACGGTGAAGTCAGTTGTTCGGGCGTTCGCGCCCGGCCGCCGCCGGGCGTTTGCGCACGTTACAAAACTTTCGCATCAGTGGACGGATGCGCTTGCCTCCCGTAAATCCCGCACTGCACAGTAAGGGCACCGGGCCGGGGGGACGCCACGCATGTTCTCGAAGATCCTGATCGCGAACCGTGGCGAGATCGCCTGCCGCGTCATCAAGACGGCGCGCCGCATGGGCATCAAGACGGTGGCCGTCTATTCCGACGCCGATCGCGATGCGCTGCATGTCGAGATGGCCGACGAGGCCGTGCATATCGGCGCCGCCCCAGCCGCCGAGTCCTATCTCCAGATCGACAAGATCATCGCCGCCTGCAAGCAGACGGGCGCTGAGGCCGTGCATCCCGGCTATGGCTTCCTCTCCGAGCGCGAGGCCTTCGCCAAGGCGTTGAAGGAGAACGGCATCGTCTTCATCGGCCCCAATCCCGGCGCCATCGCCGCGATGGGCGACAAGATCGAATCGAAGAAGGCGGCAGCCGCCGCCGAGGTCTCGACCGTTCCCGGCTTCCTCGGCGTGATCGAGAACCCCGAGCATGCGGTCAAGATCGCCGACGAGATCGGCTACCCCGTGATGATCAAAGCCTCGGCCGGTGGCGGCGGCAAGGGCATGCGCATCGCCCATTCGGCCGGCGAGGTGGCGGAAGGCTTCGCCCGCGCCAAGTCGGAGGCCGCGTCCTCTTTCGGCGACGACCGCGTCTTCGTCGAGAAGTTCATCGTCGACCCCCGCCATATCGAGATCCAGGTGCTGGGCGACAAGCACGGCAACGTCATCTATCTCGGCGAGCGCGAATGCTCGATCCAGCGCCGGAACCAGAAGGTGCTGGAGGAGGCGCCGTCGCCGCTGCTCGACGAGGCCACCCGCCGCAAGATGGGCGAGCAGGCGGTCGCGCTGGCCAAGGCGGTGAACTACGACAGCGCCGGCACGGTCGAGTTCGTCGCCGGCCAGGACAAGTCGTTCTACTTCCTCGAAATGAACACGCGCCTGCAGGTCGAGCATCCGGTGACCGAGATGATCACCGGCATCGACCTGGTCGAGCAGATGATCCGCGTCGCCTATGGCGAAAAGCTCGCGATCGGCCAGGCCAACGTGAAGTTGAACGGCTGGGCGGTCGAGAGCCGCGTCTACGCCGAGGACCCGACCCGCAACTTCCTGCCTTCGACCGGCCGGCTCGTGACTTATCGCCCTCCGAGCGAGGGGCCGGATGGCGATGCCACCGTGCGCAACGACACCGGCGTGTTCGAGGGCGGCGAGATCTCGATCTATTACGATCCGATGATCGCCAAGCTGGTGACGCACGCCCCGACGCGCGAGGCGGCGATCAAGGCGCAGGCTCGGGCGCTCGATGCCTTCGCCATCGACGGCATTCGCCACAACATCCCGTTCGTCGCGGCGGTGATGCAGCATCCGCGCTGGATCTCGGGCAATCTTTCGACCGGCTTCATCGCCGAGGAGTTCCCGGAAGGGTTCTCGCTGCCGCAGCCTGAGGGCGAGATTGCGCTGCGCATGGCGGCGATCGCGATCGCCTGCGACCACCGGCTCAATGCCCGCAAGCGAAACGTCTCGGCGCAGATGGAGGGCTGGCGCAAGGTCGAGTTCGAGCGCACCCGCATCGTCTCGCTCGGCGGTGAGCGCTTCGAAGGGCAGGTCTCGGAGCAGGCCGGGGCGGTGACCATCACTTTCGCTGAGCGCAGCCTGACGGTCGCGAGCGACTGGCGGCCGGGCGAGCCGGTCTGGCGCGGCACGCTCGATGGCGTCGCCATCGCGGCGCAGGTCCGGCCGATCCTGAACGGTGTCGCGCTCGGCCATGCCGGCGCCTATGCCAACGCCCATGTCTATACCCCGCGCGAGGCTGAGCTTGCGGCGCTGATGCCGGAGAAGGCCGCGGCCGACACCGGCAAGGTGCTGCTCTGCCCGATGCCCGGCCTGGTCAAGGCGCTGCTCGTCAGCGTCGGGCAGGAGGTCAAGGCCGGCGAGCCGCTCGCCATGGTCGAGGCGATGAAGATGGAGAACGTGCTGCGCGCCGAGAAGGACGTCACCATCGCCAAGATCCTGGCGAAGGAGGGCGATTCGCTGGCGGTCGACGCGGTCATCATGGAATTCGCCTGAGGCGCTTGCCTTCGCCCGCCGGCAAGCTGATTGTCGCCGCCCTATCACGGGAAGGTGGCGGACATGCTGACGATCTGGGGGCGGATCAGCTCCATCAATGTACAGAAGGCGGTCTGGGCCGCCGGCGAGATCGGCCAGCCCTTTGAGCGCATCGATCTCGGCGGTAAGTTCGGCGGCAATCGCGAGCCGGCCTATCTCGCCAAGAATCCGAACGGACAGATCCCGACACTGGAGGATGGCGAGGTCGTCATCTGGGAATCGAACAGCATCGTGCGCTACCTCGCCGCCCGCTACGGCGCCGGCTGGATCTGGGAGGAGGATCCGGCGAAGCGAGCCGAGGCCGATCGCTGGATGGACTGGATGCTGTCCGAACTGCAGCCTTCGATGACGCCGGCGTTCTGGGGGCTGATCCGCAAGACGCCGGGCTATACCGACGAGGCGATGATCGCGGCCTCGACCGCAAAGGCGGAAGCCAAGCTCGATATCCTGGAGGCGCATCTGGCGGGGCGCAGCTATCTCGCCAATGAGCGCTTCGGCATGGCTGACATCACGGTCGCGCCCGGCGCGCATCGCTGGCTCCACATGCCGGTGCAGCAGAAGGACTGGCCCAATATCCGCCGCTGGTATGCGCAGGTTTCGGCGCGACCGGCGGCGGGGCCGGCGCTGCCCTTGCCGATCACCTGAGGCGACGGGCCGCCTTGACCCCGCGGATTTGGCAGTCATGATCGCCGCCATGCGCGGTTTCCTGGTCATTTCCGTCGTCATGGCGCAATTCGGCTGTGCAGCAGCGCTCGCACAGGTGCCGACCAACCCAGTGCAGTCCGCCGACCGCATGCAGGTGGCGAATTGCGTGCGGCAGGGGCCGGCTGCGAGCCCGGCCTGTATCGGCCTCGTCGCGGTGCCCTGCGTCAGCGCCGCCTCAGCGAACGATCGGGCCCAGGCCGAGATCACGTGTGCAAGGCGCGAGGAGGCGGTCTGGCGCGAGCGGCTGACGCTGGCGGGGGCGGCGCTGGGGCGGACACTCGATGCCGGCGCGCGCAGCCAGTTCGCGGCGCTGCAGCTCGCCTGGCAGAGCTATGCCGTGCAGAAATGCGCCTTCTATGGCGCCTCCCAACCGCCGGCGCGCTCGGCCGGGCTCCAGGCTGGCTGCGAATTGCGCGAGGTCGCCGAGCGGGCCCTCGAGGTCGAACGCTTCGCGGCACGGCAGGCCCGCCGCCCGCCGGCGCAACCGCCGCAGATCATCCGGTAGCGCATGGCTCGTCATGCTTGGGCTCGGCCCGAGCATCTCAGGCCGGAGGAGGCACCAGCCAGCGCCCTCTCTCGTCAGGAGATTCTCGGGTCTGCGCTTCGCTCCGCCCGAGAATGACGGTGCTGGAACACGGCACTGGCCGCCGGCACTCACCGCAACGTGAACGCAGTCCTGCAACGAACCCCGAGCGCGCTCGGCCGTTTCCTAACGGCCTGTCAGCTTTCTGCGCGTAAGGGGAGGCGGGTCTGTTCAAGAAAATCATGTTCTTCGTCCTTTCCAAGATCCTCTGGTTCCTGGCTTCTCCGGTGAACCTCGCCATTGGCGGGCTGGTGCTGGCGAGCCTGCTCGCCTTCACGCGTTTTTCCGGCCCCGGACGCTGGCTCGGGCTCATCTGCGTCACTGTGCTCGGCCTGCTCGCCTTCAGCCCGCTGTCGCGCATCATCGTCAGACCGCTGGAGGATCGCTTCCCGCAGCAGGCGGTGAATTCCGGCAAGGTCGACGGCATCATCGTGCTCGGTGGCGCGATCGGTGTGGCGCGCGAGGATATCGTGCTCAACAACGCTGCGGCGCGGATGACCAAGGCGGTCGAGCTCGCACGTGCGCATCCGGAGGCCAGGCTGGTCTTCACCGGCGGCGGCGCCAATCTGCTCTCGCCGGTGGTGCACACCGAAGCCGACGGGGCACGATTGCTGTTCCTCGGGCTCGGCCTGCCGGAGAACCGGCTCGTGCTCGAGGACAAATCGCGCAACACGGTCGAGAACGCCGTGTTCACCCGCCGCCTGGTCGATCCCAAGCCCGGCGAGCGCTGGCTCCTGGTGACCTCGGCCTGGCACATGCCGCGCGCCATGGGCGTGTTCCGCAAGGCAGGGTTCCAGGTCGAGGCCTTCCCGGTCGACTTCCTCTCCGGCGGTGACCGAGCCGATTTCCTCAGGCCTTATCGCAAGGCCGCCCGCGGGCTCGACATCGCCGACGACGCCTTCAAGGAGTGGGCCGGGCTTCTGGCCTACTACCTTGCCGGCTATTCCGACGCGCTGTTCCCGGGGCCGGCGCAGGCCGCGACCGGGCGCTAGGACGGCAGCTGCCTTTCCCTGCCGATCGCGTCGAGCAGCAGCCTCGCAGCCCGCTGCGCTCCATCGGTACGAATCGTGCGAGCGACGCTGGCCGCCCGTGCTCCGGTCTCCGGTGCAAGCGCGGTCGCCAGCGCTGCCGAGAGAGTTTCGAAGCTCGGCGCCGGACTATCATGGGCGGCGCCGATGCCCAGTTCGGTCACGCGGCCCGCCCAATAGGGCTGGTCGACGATCTGCGGGACGATCACCTGTGGCGCACCGGCGCCGGTCGCGGCCGTCGTCGTGCCGGCGCCGCCATGGTGCATGATGGCGGCCATCAGCGGGAACAGCGCCTGCTGGTTGACGTCGCCGGTGATGAAGCAATCGCCCCGGTCGTCGCACGGCGCGAGCTCGGCCCAACCCCGCAACATGACCGCACGGCGGCCCTGCGCCCGGATGACCTCGATCGCCACGCGGGCGGCGTCCCTAGCCGACGGCACGAACATGCTGCCGAAACCGACATAGATCGGCGGCTCGCCGGCCTCTAGGAATGCCATCAGCTCGGCCGAAAGCGGACGCGTGTCCGGCAAGATCCAGGCGCCGGTCTGGATGGCGTCGCAGAGGTCGGTGGGTTGCCAGGGCCACAGCACCGGATCCGAGGCCAGAAATGGCTGGTCCGTGAAAATGTGATCGCGGGCATTGTTGACCGGTGACAAGCCTACTGATGTGCGATGCGCCCGGAGTGCCTCACCGAACAAGGCATTGATGGTGCGAGCGTTGAAGGCCCATAATTCGCGACTGTCGGTGACCTCCGCCGGCAGGGGATGGCCCGGATAGGGGAAGGGCCGGTGATGATGCGACGGCAGGAAGAGCGGACAGAAGGTGACGTGGCGATAGGCGAGGCCGGCCAGTTCGGCGACCGAGCGCGCGGCACTCGCGGAGGGAAACAGGCCGGTCGCGACGATCGCGTCGCATCCTTCGGCCGCTGCGGAGAGGGCGTCGAACTGCCCGGCCATCATGTCGGAGGCCAGCTTGTGGAAGTCCGCTGCCGATGACGGCTTGGCGCGCTCGCTGACCCATTGGCGGATTGGCATGAAGGCCGGCGCGAGCGGCACTCCGGCTCGTGCCAGCAGGTCGGCGAATTCCTGGTCAGGCGGTGCGGACACGACGGCTCCGACGCCGAGTGCCTGCAGTTCAACGGCCAGTGCCACCAGCGGCTCGACATCGCCGCGCGAGCCGTAAGTCGATAACAAGACACGCATTTTGCTACTCCCTTTGACCTGGGGGGTCAGGTCGAGGGCAGCGTTCCTAGGCCATGGAGGGGGGCTTGCCGCAAGCCCCGGGGCGCGTTAGACGATGATAGTGGCAAGAGGCGCTGGGCGCCTTGCACGCTTTTCGGCGCAGCGAGATCGATCTCTACGGCATGGCGGCGCGCGCCCGACGCTCTTCTTCACAGTTCCCGGTCATCGCTCTCAGGTTCGGTCGGACACTCCGTCCTCGCGATCCTGCCAGTCGCTGCGCAGCAGATCGGTCACGTGCTCAATGGTTTGCCTTCCGTCAGCCATGCAGCGGGCAGGGCGCTCGGCCACGCGCCGATATCCGAGCTTGCGCTGCATCGTCCAGGACCTGTCGTTGCCGTCGAAGTAGCCGTTGACCAGCTTCGTCAGGCCGAGTTCGCCGAAAGCGAAGCGGATCTTCGCCTCGAACGCCTCGCGTCCGTAACCGCGCCCGTGATGACCATTGGCTATCCAGATGCCGCCGCCGGCCGTCCTGGCATCCCAGTCGATCTTGCTGAGGCTGATACCTCCGATCACGCGTCGCTCGGACTTGAGCTCGAGCGCGAATTCATAGGCGCCGGGGCGGCCGCCTGTGCCAGCAAGCTTCTGACATCTCTCGACCCAGTCTTTGGCGTGCGAGGTCGAATAGGGGTGCGGGACGAAAGCCAGCCACTTCGCGACGTCGAGATCGTTCAGCCCTTGCGCGAGCTGCGCGATGTCTTCTTCGGCCCAGGACCGCAGAGTCAGGCGCGACGTTTCGATTCTGATGCCCACGACGCCGCAATCTCCTTCGCTGCTTCGATGTGCCTGCGGCCCGTACCGATGAGCCTGCGACCTAGCCCTGATCGGCCGGATCATCTCCCGGCAGGCGCAGGCGATAGACGCCGCGGAAATCGTCGGGATCGACCGGGCGACCCTTGCGGGTGATCACCAGCCGGCCGTCCTTCATCAACTGCACGGCGACGCGGCGGATCGGCTGCATCAAGGGGCCCCAGCCATCGGGATGATCGCCGCCGAGGGCGCGGGCGACGTCCGTCGGGCCGAGCGTGCGCTCATCGCCGCGCTCGGCCACGAGGGTCAGGATCGTCTCAGCGAGTTCTTCGTCTGTCGGTCTGGTCATCCCGCTTGCTGAGCCGGACGGCCGGTTTCGTCAAGCGGAGTGCCGACCTGCGCCCACGGCCGCTGCCGAATCCGAGACGAATTGCCGGCGCCACATCACCGTCAGCACCGCTGCCGTCGCGATCAGGAAGAGCCAGGGCGAGATGAACCAGCCGAGATAGGCCAGGGCGAAGAAGAAGGCGCGCTGGCCGCGATTGAAATGCAGTCCGGCGACGATGTTCATCCTGATGGCCTCGCGCGCCGCGGCGATGGTCTCCGGCTTGTCGGCCTCGGTCCAGGGCGGGATCGCACCGATCAGGATGGCGCAGTAGTTGAACAATCGGTAGGCCCAGCCGAACTTGAAGAAGGCATAGGCGAAGATCACTGCGAGCCCGATCACCTTGATTTCCCAGGCTGTGCGGGTGGTCTGCGTGGCGAAGGGCAAGTCGGCGAAGATCTGGACGACGCGGTCGGCCGATTGCAGCAGCGTCAGCGAGCCGCCGATGGCGATCAGCGAGGTCGAGGCGAAGAAGGCGGTGCCGTTCTGCAGGCCGTTCATCACCTGCGTGTCGATGATGCGGTTCTCACGCCTGACCGATTCCATGATCCAGCGCTCGCGACGCTCGTTCATCAGCGTGTTGAGGCTGCGCCTGGAGTGCGGGCCGATCTCGACCGCCAGCAGATAGCCGATCCAGGCCGCTGCAAAGAAGGCGATCGCGATCAGGTCGAGTGGTCCGAATCCAGCCATGAGCCCCTCCGGCCGGCAGATTGGCGAGGCCGGCACGCGCCTGCAAGCCTGTCGATTGACGCCGGCCGTCGCAGCCGCCACTTTGCCGGCCTCGCAAGGGGAGGCCGGCCATGCCGCAGACGATCACCAAGGGCTACAAGGCGCTGCTGGCCGAGGCGGAAGCGGCGGTGAAGACGCTCTCGGTCGCGGAAGCGCAAGCGCTGGTCGGTCGCGACGACACTGTCTTCGTCGACCTGCGCGATCCGCGCGAGCTCGAGCGGGAAGGGCGCATGCCCGGCGCCTTCCATTGCCCGCGCGGCATGCTGGAGTTCTGGATCGATCCGGAGAGCCCCTATGCCAAGCCTGTGTTCCAGGAGGACAAGCAGTTCGTTTTCTTCTGTGCCGGCGGCTGGCGTTCGGCGCTCGCGGCCAAGACGGCGCAGGACATGGGCCTGAAGCCGGTTGCGCATGTCGCCGGCGGCTTCGGCGCCTGGAAGACGGCCGGCGCGCCTGTCGATGCGCCCGCGCCGAAGCAAGGCTGAGCCCGACGCTTGTCCCATTTCGTCATCGTTTTCCTGGTCGTCTGCTTTCTCTTCCGCAAGCCGCTCGGCCGCCTGCTGGCGAAGCAGTTCCCTGACCGGGCGAAGCGCCAGCGTGTGCTCGGCACGATCATCGCGGCCTTCCTGCTGGTGATAGGGATGAGGCTGCTGGCGCTGTTCTGGTAGGTTTTGCTCTTTAGCGTGTCGGCTTGGTTTTGAAGTGATGTCCGATTCAATTGGCGCTTCCACGCGTCTCCTCACTGGCAAATGCCTGTGCGGAGCGGTCGGCTACGAGGTGGTCGATGCCTTTGAATATGCGATGAACTGTCATTGCTCGAATTGTCGGCGTACGACGGGCTCGGCATTCAAGCCCTTCGCCGGCATCAAGCGGAACCAGCTGCGGCTTATCCGCTGCGACAAGCCCGTGTTGATTTTTGGCGACGAGCAGGCCGCGCATAATGTGAACTGCAGTGCTTGCGGCTCGCTTCTCTATTCGGTGGTGCGCGAGGGGGCCTATGTCCATGTCACCATGGGCACGCTCGTCGACGAGCCCCGCATCCGGCCGTCAGAGCACATTTTCGTCGGCTCGAAAGCGCTCTGGTACGAGATCACCGACGATTTACCGCAGCACGAGGAGTTTGCGGATCGCTGATTCCGCGTCGCGCGTGACCTCACATCGTGACCGCATTGCGAAACCCGATCGGTTTCGGCTGCAACCACCCCATGCATTCCGCGCGGCTTGCACAATAAGCGGGCATGCGGCATGTTGCCGGTCTTGGCTCCAACTCAGGAAAGGGAGGGCTGAATGAGTTTCATCGTCATCGCCGCTCCCGCCATGCGGTCCCGCCTCCACTAGGTCGGATCCGCACGAGGCCCGCCTCTCCGGCGGCCCGAGCCATCATTTCCAAACGCGTTTTCTGAAGCCGCGATCTTCGCTGTGCTTCGCCTGGATTTGGAGCCGGTCTCTCGGGACCGGATGCTTTCATGTCTCTTTCTCTCAAGACGGAGCGGCAGGAGCCGTTCCGGGCCGTTCTCGGCTTCACATTTTCGCATTGGGGCCGCCAGCGCTGGCGCGTCGCTGCCGTGGTCTTCACCGTGATGGCGGCGACCGCAGCCGACCTGTTCATGCCGCTCTATGCCGGGCGGCTGGTCGACGCGGTCGCCGGTGAGAAGGCGAGCGGGCTGGATGCCGCGCTCGCGGCGCTCGCGATGATGATCGCGCTCGGCGCGGGCACGGTGTTCTTCCGGCACCTGTCCTTCATCGGCATCACGCAGATGACCTTGCGCACCATGGGCGATGTCGCACGCGAGTCCTTCGCGCGCTTGCAGCGCTTCTCGACCGACTGGCACGCCAATAACTTTGCCGGCTCGACAGTGCGCAAGATCACCCGTGGCATGTGGGCGCTCGACCTGCTCACGGACACGATCGTGATCGCGCTGCTGCCGTCGCTGATCGTGTTGCTCGGCACGACGGTGCTGCTGGCCTGGCACTGGCCGGCGATGGGTGCGATCGTCTTTGCCGGCGCGGTGATCTACTGCGCCGTCACGATCCTGCTGTCGCTGCGCTTCGTCGCGCCGGCGGCGACGCTCGCCAATAGCTGGGATACGCGGCTCGGCGGCGCACTGGCCGACTCGATCTCGTGCAACCCGGTGGTCAAGGCCTTCGGCGCCGAGAGCCGCGAGGACAGCCGCCTGACCGGCGTGCTGGCGAAGTGGGCCGGGCGGACGCGGCGGACCTGGGTGCGCGGAACCTGGTCGGGGACCGCGCAGCAGATCGTGCTGCTGGCGCTGCGTGCCGCGGTGATCGGCCTGGTGATCTGGCTCTGGGCCAATGGCCAGGCTTCGCCCGGTGATGTCGCCTTCGTGCTGACCAGCTATGCCGTCGTGCATGGCTATCTGCGCGATGTCGGCCAGCACGTGCACAACCTCCAGCGTTCGGTGAACGACATGGAGGAGCTGGTCGCGATGCACTCGCTGCCTTTCGGGGTTGCGGATCGTCCGGGATCGACGGCGATGGACGTGACCGCCGGCGAGATCGCCTTCGAGCGGGTGACCTTCCACTATGGCGGTCACATCGAGCCGCTCTATCGCGATTTCTCGCTGACGATCAAAGCGGGCGAGAAGGTCGGCCTGGTCGGGCGCTCCGGCTCCGGCAAGACCACCTTCGTCAAGCTGGTGCAGCGTCTCTACGACGTCACCGGCGGGCGCATCGCCATCGACGGGCGCGACATCGCCTCGGCGACGCAGGCATCCTTGCGGGCGCAGATCGCGATCGTGCAGCAGGAGCCGGTGCTGTTCCACCGTTCGCTGGCCGAGAACATCGCCTATGGCCGACCCGGCGCCAGCATGGCGCAGATCGAGCAGGCGGCGATGCTCGCCAATGCGCATGAGTTCATCATGCGCCTGCCCAAGGGCTATGGCACGCTCGTCGGCGAGCGCGGCGTCAAGCTCTCGGGCGGCGAGCGGCAGAGGGTGGCGCTGGCACGGGCCTTCCTGGCCGACGCGCCGATCCTGATCCTGGACGAGGCGACCTCGAGCCTCGATTCGGAATCGGAGGCGCTGATCCAGGAGGCGATGGAGCGGCTGATGGAAGGCCGCACCACCATCGTCATCGCCCACCGGCTCTCGACGGTGCGCGCCATGGACCGCATCCTGGTCTTCGACCGCGGCAAGGTCGTGGAAGAGGGCCGGCATGAGACGCTGCTGACCCATGACGGCGGCATCTACCGGGCGCTGTTCGAGAAGCAGGTCAGCGAGCTGGCCAAGGGGCTGGTGGCATAAAGCCACCAGTTCCACCCCTGAACAGGGAATTGCTCTAGCTGTCCGGCTGGCAACAGCCGGACAGCAGGCTGTCCCTGTACCAGATCGAAATCGTCATCGGCTTGTCCTCGTCGCTGTTGGTCGCCGAGCAAGCCTCATGGCCGATCACGGCGCGGATCTCGGCTTTCGATCCGAAGGTCACGCCGGCGATCAGCGTCGTGTTGCGGCTCTGCTGCAGCGCGAAGGGGGAGGTGGATTGCTCGCCGTTCCCATCCGAGAAACGGGCCTTGCCGTCGGTCCCGAGCTTCAGGCTCCAATAGGGCTCGTCGCCACCGCAGGTCAGCGGCGGGGCCGGGGTTTCCGGCGAGCGGGCGACTGCCATCCCTGGCATGGCAAGGACCAGCAGGACAGCAGCAGCACGGACGAGCTTCATCGATCTTGCTCCCGGAAAGACGCAATCTGGCTGCTACGAAACAGCGCCTTGCGCCGCCATCCTCGCGGGATAGCGGCGCAAAGCAGCGGGTGGACGATCGGCTCAGGCGGCCTGCGGCTCGTCCTCCTGGCGACGGCGTCCGAGCAGGAAGAACAGTCCCGAGCCGAGGATGCCGATCGCGCCGGCCCCAGCGCCGACATAGATCATCTCGCTGTCCTGATCGGCCTGCTTGGCGGCGTCGTCGGCGATGATCACCGCGTCCTTGCCGGGCTCGTCCGGCAGGTACTTGATCTTCAGCGTGTCGACGGTGAGCTTGTCGTTGCTGATGATACGGTTGGCGAACTGGTTGGAGACCGAGATCTTCTCGGCGGTGCGGTCCTTGCCGGTGGCATCCTTCCAGGCGAGATCGACGGAATAGCTGGTGCCGCCGCGGCGGCGCTTGGTGCGAGTCGCGCCCTCGACCGAGGCCTGCGCCTCGATGCCCTTCGCCGCGATCGTCCTGACGCGCTCACCATCCTGCCAGCTGAAGAAGGCGAGGACCGGTCCTCCGATCGCTGCGATCAGCAGCAGCCATTTGATCTTGCCGGTGATCCAGCCGACGATTCCGCTCATTGGGGCCTCCATCGAGACAGTTCGGGAAAGGAGCCCGGCGCTTTCGTCCGGACGCCTCCCGCCTGTCCCGGCCAGCGCGACTTTCGCGACGGAGGAAGGCTCGCGCATGGCGTGCATGCGCCTGCGTCACTCTTTCGGGATTCGAACTATTCGGAAACTTTGCCGGCGCGACTTGCCAGGCTCGGAGCTGCGGCACGCGGCCTGACGCCAGCGACCGGACCGGCCGGCAGCGGCTCCTTCAGATCGCGATTCAAGGGCTTGTCGTCCTGAATCGGCTTGTTCAGAAAGCGATTCATTCCGGCGAGGTAAGCCTCTGGCAAAGCCCAGCTTCTGGCGCTGGCGATGATGCTCTCGAGATAGCCGGGGCGGGGCCGGCCGATATCGCCGCTGCGCCCGACATAGATCAGCGCGCGCTTGGCGCCGCCCTCGACGATCACCGGCTGGCTGATCTTGACGTAGAGGCCGCTGGCGAGCTCCTCGAACTTGTCGAGCGTACGGATGTCGCCGAGCGCGCAGTCCCAGAGCACGCCATGGACGCTCTCGCGCGGATCGCGGATCACCGAGGCGTAGCCGTCGGTGGTGATGATGAAGCGGTGGCGCGGCAAACGGGCGAGGCCGAGCGGCGTCGAGCGCGGGCAGCGCTCGCGCATCGCGGCGAGGTCCATATTGGCGCCATAGGCGAAATAGAGGGGCATTGAACGCGGGCCAACTTGTCAGGCGAGGTCCCTTCTCCCCTCGGGGGAGAAGGTGTCTGCGGAGCAGACGGATGAGGGCGGTTCTACTGGGTGAAATGAGGGAAGGTTGTACCGTCCTTCCCTCATCCGTCAGCGCTTCGCGCTGCCACCTTCTCCCCCGAGGGGAGAAGGAGAGCCTCCGCCCCTCACTTCGTCTTGTTGAACAGTTCCCGGCCGATCAGCATGCGCCGGATCTCGCTGGTGCCGGCGCCGATCTCGTAGAGCTTGGCATCCCTGAGCAGCCGCCCGGTCGGGTAGTCGTTGATGTAGCCGTTGCCGCCGAGCAGCTGGATCGCGTCGAGGGCGAGCTGCGTCGCCTTCTCGGCCGCGATCAGGATGGCGCCGGCGGCGTCCTCGCGGGTAGTCTCGGCCCGGTCGCAGGCCTTGGCGACGGCGTAGACATAGGCCTTGCACGAGTTCATCGCGACATACATGTCGGCGACCTTGCCCTGGACGAGCTGGAACTCGCCGATCGGCTGGCCGAACTGCTTGCGCTCGTGGATATAGGGCAGGACGATGTCCATCGCCGCCTGCATGATGCCGAGCGGGCCGGCCGAGAGCACGACGCGCTCATAGTCGAGCCCGCTCATCAGCACGTTGACGCCGCGACCGACCGAACCCAGCACGTTCTCCTCGGGAACCTCGCACTCCTCGAAGACGAGCTCGCAGGTGTCGGAGCCGCGCATGCCGAGCTTGTCGAGCTTCTGATGGGTCGAGAAACCCTTCATGCCCTTCTCGATCAGGAAGGCGGTGATGCCCTTCGGGCCGGCTTCCGGATCGGTCTTGGCGTAGACCACCAAAGTCTCGGCGATCGGGCCGTTGGTGATCCACATCTTGTTGCCGGTCAGGACATAGCGGTCGCCCTTCTTGACCGCCCTCGTCTTCATCGAGACGACGTCCGAGCCCGAGCCGGGTTCCGACATGGCGAGCGAGCCGACATGCTCGCCCGAGATCAGCTTGGGCAGGTATTTGCGCTTCTGCGCGTCGTTGCCGTTGCGGGCGATCTGGTTGACGCAGAGATTGGAATGGGCGCCGTAGCTGAGGCCCACCGAGGCCGAGGCGCGGCTGACTTCCTCGATCGCGACGCAATGCTCGAGATAGCCGAGGCCGGCGCCGCCATACTCCTCCGGAACCGTGATGCCATGCAGGCCAAGCGCGCCCATTTCCGGCCAGAGATCGCGCGGGAACTGGTTGGTCTTGTCGATCTCCTCGGCACGCGGGGCGATCTTCTCCTGCGCGAAGGCATGGACGGTGTCGCGGATCGCATCGGCGGTCTCGCCGAGGTCGAAATTGAAGGGGCGGGGCGCGTTGGCGAGCATGAAGTCCTCCCGGCTCGGCTGGAGCGTTTGCCCGGTTATAGCGCGGTTCGTTGCGGAGTCAGCGGGCGGGAGGCCGTAGATGGCTCTGCGCCGATGCGCAGCTTCTCGCAAAGGGGCGTGTCTGCCGCTTGTGTCGCTGGACTGATGCCCGGCAAGGCGTCCGGTCGTGACCCAAGTCGGACCGGCGAATGTCAGCTGCAGACCGCGAGCGGACCTCCGAAGCAGATTGAATCGCTGCCCGGAGGTCCGCCTTCATCACGGCCAGACAGTTGCCCCGTCCAGCCCCGCGGTTTCCGGCAGGCCGCAGATCAGATTCGCATTCTGTACCGCCTGACCGGCCGCTCCCTTGCCGAGATTGTCGACCACGCCCATCGCGATCACCAAATTGCGCTCGGGATCGGCCGCATAGCTGACGAATGCGAGGTTCGAGCCGGTCGCCCATTTGGTCTGCGGCGGCTTCTCGGTCACGCGGACGAACGCCCGCCCGGCATAGAAGTTTCGGGCCGCGTCCAGGCACTGGTCCGTGGTGGCGCGGCCGCGGCAATACATGGTGGCGAGTACGCCGCGGGTCATCGGCACCAAGTGTGGCGTGAACACCAGCCCGGCCGCGCTGCCGCCGCTCAGTCGCTCGATCGTCTGGGCCATCTCGGGCATGTGGGTGTGCTTGAGCAGACCGTAGGGCACAAGGTTCTCGTTGCTCTCGGCGTAGCCGAACCTGCTGTCGGCGCCGCCCCGGCCGGCACCGGAGATGCCGGTCTTGGCGTCGACTATGATGTTGCCAGGCTCGATCAGCTTGTTGGCGAGCAGCGGTGCGAGCGCGGTCAGCGTCGCGGCGGGGAAGCAGCCGGGATTGGCAACGCGGGTCTGACCCGCGATCTGGGCTGGCCAGACGTCGGCCAGGCCATAAGCCCAATCCTCGACGTAACGGTGGTCGCCGCCGATGTCGACGATCTTCACGTCCCTGGGGACGCGCGCCAGCGCCTCGGCCGAGGCGCCCGTGGGCAGGGAGGCGAACAGCACGTCGAGCTTCGGCAGGGTCAAAGGATCCCACTTCTCGATCACCAGTTCGGCCAGCTTGGTCGGCACGCCGGGGAAGCGATCCACCAAGCGGCTGCCGGCACTACCTTCGCCTGCGGCGTAGACAAGCTCGAAAGACGGGTGGCTCGCGATCAGGCGCATCGCCTCGCCGCCGCCAAAACCGCTGATCCCGACAATGCCGACGCGAATGCTCATGATGGTGTCCTCCTAGGGTACGGGCAAAAGAAAACCCCCGGAGCCGGGGGCTGCGGGGGTTCAAGAACGCGGGCCGGGACCGCTCCGGCGGGTGGGACCTACGATGAGGCAGTCACCACGCGGAAGGACGCTTATCGACGCGCAGCCCGAAGGACCGCCGCTTGGGTGCAGCGGCGTCGGCGTCGATCAGAATGGGGCTGGTTCCTGAGCATGTCCTGCGACACTGTCGCTATCCGCATTCATCGTCAATCGGAATGTCGGCTGACCACCCATTGCGGACGAGGCCGATTGGCGTCGTGGTCTTGATGTCGACGAAATGGCGCCGAAGCTCCGCAGGCGCCAAAGCAAGGGTGATCGAGATGGCGAGCTTTATCCTGATACCGGGGGGCTGGCAGGGCGGTTGGGTCTACCAGAAGGTGGCGGATCTGCTCACTGCGCACGGGCACGCTGCCTTGCCGATCACGCTGTCCGGCCTTGGCGACGCTCCTGCCCCGACAGCCAATCTCGAAACGCACATCAACGAGGTCGTCGATGTCGTGCGAGCGCAGCGCGACGATATCGTCATGGTCGGGCAATCCTATGGCGGCATGGTCGTGAGCGGTGCGGCTGATGCCGTGCCGTCGCGGATCCGGGCCCTGGTCCATGTCGATGCCTATGTGCCCGATGACGGCGACTCCGTCTGGTCGCTGACGACGCCGCGTTTTCGGGAGGTCTTCATCGCGGGGGCGAAAGCTGATGGGCTGAACTGCGCGCCGCCCGCCCATCTCGATCCGCGCTGCCGGCCGCATCCGATCGGGACGTTCCTCCAGGCGATCGCTCTGACTGGGCGTTGGCGCGAGGTGCCGCGCAAGACCTATATCGGCGCGTTCGGATGGGAAGGCAGCCCGTTCCGCGATCTCTACGACCGCCTGAGCGGCGATCCGGAGTGGTCGACCATCCCCTTCGATTGCGGGCACAATGTCGCGCGGCTGAAACCCGAGGCTCTGGTCGAGGTCCTGCTGGCTCAGGTTTGATCCGTTCGAGAACCGCAAGCCACATCATGGGCGAAGGCGCTGGGGCTGCCAGCGCTCAAGCCGGCGAGTGAGAGCAGGCATATGGCTCTGCGCGGGTACGGGCGCCAAAAGCGGTTGGCGCTCCAGTCAACTCACCACTTCGCAACCCCAACCGTCATAAGTTCCGCCCAACTCCTTGATGCGGCGCGCAATCGGAATAACGACGTCATCGATCGCGTCGGGCCGATCGGCTCGTTCAAATCTCAGCACCACGGAGCCGCTGCTGACCTCCGGCTCATGGACCGTAAAGCCCTGTCCAACGAGAAGGTCCTGCAAGGCTGCTGCCGCGCGCGCGTTCGGCAGATAGGCGAGGTGATCGATCAGGCGCGGATCAGACAGTGCGTCTCCGTGCTTGGCCAGAGCGTCCGTGACCCTGCGATTCATGATCCGCTGCATGCTGTCGGCCGATGGATAGAGGAACTGGAAGTAAGATTTCCACTCGGGATCGAGCCGCGTTCCCGTTTCGAATTCGTATTCCGGGTGACCTGCCATCGCTTCCCGGGCGGATGCCAAGAAGGCCGCTGCGTCACCGCTATAGAAATAGAAGTCCCGATTGCCGCCCGATGTGTTTCGCCCGCAATAAGTCGTAGCGCCACTCGAAGCTAGACGGCCAACCAGAGCGTCCTCCAGTCCTATAAGGACGTCGAACTCTTCGCTGCTCGACAGGCCATCTTCCCTTGGTTGCCGCATGAAGACGCGCACATGGCCCATATGCGGCTGGGTTGTTACCGGCGCAGTCTTGGCCAAACCCAAATCGACATAAATCGAGGCCGGCTGGCCATCGACCAGGAGCGGATAGAAGTCCCAGTCGTCGCTCACCAATGCGCTCCCAGCTGTTCTTCCCAACCTATCTGGAAGCTCCGTCTCCGCAATGTCCATATTCTACTTAGAGTTGTCGACCGTCAGCTGCTCGTAGCGCATACGGCACTGCTGATGCCTGAGCCGTTCGTATCAGTTTAGCGACGCGCTCTACCGCCCGATCACGCCGCGCCGCCGGAGCAGGAACAGGGTCAGCATCGAGGCGGCGAGGCAGGCCACGGTCACCATCTCGGCGCCGAGATCGGAATCGACCCAGGGCAGGCCCTTCACATTGATGCCGAACAGGCCGGTGATGAAGGTCGCCGGCAGGAACAGCGCCGTCAGGATCGAGAGCGTGTAGAGCTGGCGGTTGGTCTGGTTGGCCGAGCGCACGGCGATCTCGTCCTGGAGCAGGCGGGCGCGGTCCTGCACCGACTGGATGTCCTGGCGCAGCGTGTCGACCCGCAGCAGGAGGCGCAGCGCCGCCGCCCGCACCGTCTCCGGGGCCGAGCGCCCCGAGGGCGTCTCGGCGAAGCGCCTGAACAGCAGGTGCAGGCCGGCGAGCTGGCGGTGCAATTGCACGGCGGAGCGGCGGACGGTGCCGACGCGCTGCGGCCCGTCCTCCAGCTTGTCGAGCAGGATCTGGTCCTCGATGCTGTCGGTCTCGTCCGAGAGCCTGACGACCGCATCGGTGACGTCGTCGATCAGGTATTCGATGAGATGCTCGAAGAGCTCGGCGGGGGAGCCGATCGGCTCGCCGGCATTGAGCGCTTCGACTGCCTTGCGGACCGATTGCAGCGCCTCGCGCCGGCCGGTCAGCAGGAAGCGCTCGCCGACCGCCCAGGCCAGCGTGCCGACATTATCGGTGCGGTCGACGATGTCGCGGGTCAGGTCATGGGCGATGCCCCAGACCAGGCTGGCCGAATGGTCGAGCCGCTGATGCGTCTCGCGCGAGAGGAGGAGCTCGCGCGCCGCGGATGGCAGTTCCTTGCGCTCGTCGATCCAGGCCTGGGCCCTGGTGTGCACGAGATCGAGATGCAGCCAGACGAAACCGTCTTCCGGGGCCAGCGTCGGAATTTCGTCGCGCGGCATCAGCGCGGGCGTGCCGTCGGCCGCGAAGCGATAGGCCCAGACGACGCCCATCTGCGATTGCAGGTCGTTCATCGGGAAGAGGCGGCTATCCGTGCGCAAGGTCATGCCAGAAGCCCCGCTGCCACCCGGCGGGGCCGGGCTCGCGCCGCCGATGATGTCGGGCGGATTATCGTCTCGCGGGATGTTTCGCAACCATCCTCGGCTTTGCCGGAGCCGAGGCGCCTCAAGAGACCATGCCGCGGCGTTTGAGAAGGAGCAGCGTGACCAGCGAGCAGGCGAAGCAGACCAGCAGCACGTAGACGAAGCCGTTGGTGTTGTCGTCCCAGGGCACGCCCTTGGCGTTGACGCCGAACATGCCGGTGATGAAGGTCGCCGGCAGGAAGAGGGCAGTGATGATCGAGAGAATATAGAGCTGGTGGCTGGAGGCGTTCGCGGCCGCGGTGGCGCTTTCCTCCTGCAGCAGGCGCGTGCGTTCATGCGCGGCCTGGATGTCGTGGCGCAGCGTGTCGACGCGCTGGAGCAGCCGCATCGCGGCGTTCTTGACCGGGGCCGGAGCGGCGCGGCCGATCTCGGCTTCGGCGAAGCGGCGGAACAGAAGATGCAGCCCACTGACATGGCGTTGCAGTCGCACGACGGAGCGGCGCATGGCGCCGATGCGCTGCGGGCTGTCGCCGGCGCGGTTGGCCAGCACCTGATCCTCGAGCGTGTCGATCTCGTCGGTCAGCTGCAGCACGGCGGCGGCGATGTCCTGGATGATGAAGGCGATGATGCGCTCGAACAGGGCGATCGGGCTGTCGATGCGCTCGCCCTTCTGCAGGGTCTCCGCCATCTGGCTGATCGATTGCAAGGGCTCGCGCCGGCCGGTGACGAGAAAGCGCTCGCCGATCACCCAGCGCAGCGGATTGACATGGTGCGAGGCGCTGTTGGCGTTGAGGCCGACATCATGCGTCACGCCCCAGACGAGATCGGCGGAGTGATCGAGGCATTGATGCTGATCGTGGCTAATCAGGAGGTCGCCGGCGGCGGCCGGGATGGCGGGTTCGGCCGCGATCCAGCCGCGGGCGCGTTCGTCGACGAGGTCGAGATGCACCCAGACGAAACCGGTTTCGCCGGCGAGATCGGGCATCTCGCCCCGGTCGACCAGGCTGGCGGGACTGCCCGGCTCGAAACGGAAGACCCAGAGAACACCGCGCTGGGACTGGATATCGGTCGGAGAGAGATGCGCGATGTTCATGGCGAGCCCTCGTCCGGGCGGAAAAGGATGGCAAAACCGGGCAAGGTCGCCGGCGGCGCGGGGGCCGCGCCGCCGAGCTGATCGCGCTCAGAAGATCTGGCGGAAGAGCATGAACAGGGCGCCCGAGAGCGCGATGGCGCAGGGCAGGGTCAGCACCCAGGCCATCAGCATGTTGCGCACGGTCGACATCTGCAGGCCCGACTTGTTCGCCGCCATGGTTCCGGCGACGCCGGAGGAGAGGACGTGCGTGGTCGAGACCGGCAGGCCGAGCACGTCGGCGGCGCCGATGGTCGCGGCGGCGACCAGCTCGGCGGAGGCGCCCTGCGCATAGGTCAGGTGCTGCTTGCCGATCTTCTCGCCGACCGTGACGACGATGCGCTTCCAACCGACCATGGTGCCGAGGCCGAGCGCGATGGCGACCGCGACCTTGACCCAGAAGGGGATGAACTTCGTCGCGCTGTCGAGCGATTCCTTGTACTTCTTCAGCACCTTGCGATCGGCCTCGTCGAAGACCTTCTCTTCCTTGGCCTCGCCCTTGAAGATGCGGTTCAGCGCTTCCGAGGCGAGGTACATGTCGTTACGGATGTTGCTCACCGCCTCGGCCGGCATCCTGGCGATGCCGTTCGTACCAAGGTCCTCGATCTCCTTGACGATGTCCTTGTTCAGCAGCGCCAGGGCCGGGAAGGTGGCGTCGTCGAGCTTGCGGGCGTTGATGTAGTTGGTGACGTTGGTGCGCGGATTGCCGATGATGTTGTAGCCGAAGCCCTTCTTGTCGAAGACCTCGCCAGCGGCGACGGCCTGGGCCCGGACCTGGGCGATCTCGGAGGTCGGGATGGCGCGGTTGAGGGCATAGGCGGTCGGGGCGCAGCCGATCAGGATCAGCATGATCAGGCCCATGCCCTTCTGGCCGTCATTCGAGCCATGGGCGAAGGAGACGCCGGTGCAGGTCGCGATCAGCAGGCCGCGGATCCAGGTCGGCGGCGGCTGGTTGCCCTTCGGCTCGGCATAGAGCTCCGGGTTCTTCACCAGAACCTTCAGCGTCAGGAACAGCAGGGCGGCGGCGCAGAAGCCGAACAGCGGCGAGAGCAGCAGCGACCAGCCGATCTCGATCGCCTTCGACCAGTCGACGCCGGCAGTCTTGCTGTCGGTGAAGAAGAGCTGGTTGGCGAGGCCGACGCCGATGATCGAGCCGATCAGCGTATGCGAGGACGAGGCCGGCAGGCCGAGCGCCCAGGTGCCGAGGTTCCAGATGATCGCGGCGATCAGCAGAGCGAAGACCATGGCGAAGCCGGCACCGGAACCGACGTTCAGGATCAGCTCGACCGGCAGCAGCGAGATGATGCCGAAGGCGACCGCTCCCGAGGAGAGCAGCACGCCGAGGAAGTTGAAGAAGCCCGACCAGACCACCGCGACCTGCGCCGGCATGGCATGGGTGTAGATCACGGTCGCGACCGCGTTGGCGGTATCGTGGAAGCCGTTGACGAACTCGAAGCCGAGCGCGATCAGCAGCGCGACGCCGAGCAGGATGAAGGGCAGCCAGGTCGTCGCCGGCATGCCGGAGCCGCTGATGTCCTGGTAGAGCGACCAGACCGTATAGGCGAGGCCGGCCGTCATGATCGCCACGAAGACGAGGCCGGCGATTGCGCTGCGCGGCGCGTCGAGCTTCGGCTTTCCGGCTCCCGGCTTGAGATCCTGGTCCTGATCCAGCGCGATGGTGCTCATAACGACGTCCCCACAACTCGGTTGAGATGCGCGGGAAGCTGAGCGGTGTTGCCGACAGTCTGATGACGATCGAACGTATTGTTATGATTTGGGAAAGTTTTTTGTACGGCTATCTAAATCTAGTTGTACGACTTTAGTCTTGTTTTGGGCGGCAAAGGGGACGGTTCCTCAACTGTCCGGATCCGCTTCGTCAGTCGTCGTCGCGCTTTGCCAGCGAACCTGTCGTAGCGACGTCGCGGGAGGCGGCGCGCGGGATCTTGCCGGGCGGCAGGAATTTCAGCGGCGTGGCGCCGGCGGCCTTCGGGGTGCGCAGGCCGGCCGGGGTCGCCGGCGGCTTCGGCGTGGTTGCGACCTTGGGCTCGCCGCCGCGCCATTTGCGGGCGCCGATGTCGTAGCGTCCGTCGCGCCAGGCGGCGAATTCGTGCTCGGTGCCGAAGAAGGCGTTGCGGTCGACGTCGCCGCCGATGCCCGGCACCCGGCCGGTGGTGGTGAACTGCCAGAACTCCCATTGCTTGCGCTCATAGCGATGGTGCAGCGGGGCGGCAGTCGAGCGCAGCCAGTAGGGGTGGTCGTTGAATTCGCCTTCCAGCACGTCCTCGTGGAAGGTGATGTCGGTATAGATGATCGGCTTCTTGCCGGTGTGCTCCTGCAGGCCCTTCAGCATCTCGCGGATCTTGGCGAGCGCTTTCTCGCGCGGGATCTTCTTGCCGCAGGCATTCGACTCGCCGTTCCACTCGACGTCGAGCACCGGCGGCAAGGCGTCGGGGTCGCGCGGGATGTGGCGCTTGAACCAGCGGACCTGGTCCTTGGCCGGCCGGCACCAGTAGACGAAATGGTAGGCGCCGCGCGGCACGCCGGCCTTCTTGGCCTCGGCCCAGTTCTTCCTGAACATCGGGTCGAGATGGTCGCCGCCCTCGGTCGCCTTGATGAAGGCGAAGCGCGTGCCGGCGTCCTTGACCTTCTGCCAGTCGATGTCGTCCTGCCAGCGCGAGACGTCGATGCCCTGGATGACGCGGCGGCGCGCATCGCGTACGCCGGCATGCGGATCGGAATCGCCCTTCTTGGGATAGAGCGCGAGCGCCGGCTCGGCGCCGAACAGGCCGAGCAGGGCGCAGATCGCAAGTTGGCCGGCCGACTTCGCTATGCGCCGCGCTTCTGGTCTGGTCTCAGCGCGGGGCGCCATGCTTGTCTCCTCTTCGCGGAAAAGGATAGGCGAGGGGCGAGTTAAGAGGTGGTTAGCATTCGAGCGACCGGCTTCAGGCTTGGTTAACCGGCGGGAGGCTGGCGATGGACGAGTCCGGCGGCGAGGAGACAGGCAAGGGCAGCCGGGCCCTGGCCTATGGCGTCCATGTGCTGACGGCGCTCGGCGCCGCGCTCGGCTTCTTGGCGCTGCAGGCGGTGTTCACCGGCGATCTCACGCAGGCCTTCATCTGGCTCGGCGTGGCGCTGGTGGTCGACGCGATCGACGGGCCGCTGGCGCGGCGGTTCTCGGTCAAGAGCCGGGCAAAGCGCTATGACGGGGCCCTGCTCGATCTCGTCGTCGACTTCGTCACCTATGTCTTCGTGCCGGCGGCGATGCTGCTGCGGCCGGAGGTGATGGCTGCGCCCTATGGAGTGATCGCGGGGCTCGCGGTGACGCTGGCGAGCGCGCTCTATTTCGCCGACACCGGCATGAAGACCGATGACTGGTGGTTCCGCGGCTTTCCGGCGGTCTGGAACATCGTGGTGTTCTATGTCGTCGCCTTCGCGCCACCGGCCTGGCTGGCGCTCGCGGTCATCCTGATCGCGACTGTGCTGATGTTCCTGCCCGTCGTGTTCGTTCACCCGGTGCGCGTACGGCGCTGGCGTGGGCTGACGATGGCAATGCTGGGGGTATGGGCGATCGCTGCGGCGGCAACGCTCTGGCAGGGGATGTCGCCGGATGTCTGGAGCAAGACCGGGCTCGCGCTGGCGGCCTGCTATTTCGTCGGGCTCGGCCTGGCGCGCGCGAGGACGGCAGGGCGCTGATCCCGCATTCCAGTGGACCCTCGGCCAGTTTCCGTTAGGGTAACTCCAGTCCTGTCCGCAGGAAGGAGAGAGCCAGATGACGCGCTCGGCCTTCAGCGATTTCGAGCACAAAGCCTGGGAGGCGGTGGTCGAGGACTACGACGCCGCCTTCAGCCGGCTGACCCGGCAAGTCATTCCGGCGATGCTCGACACTCTCGATACCGGTCCCGGCACCCGCCTGCTCGATGTCGCCTGCGGTCCCGGCTATCTCGCGGCGGGGGCGGCGGCGCGAGGCGCGATCGCGGTCGGGGTCGACTTCTCGGTGCCGATGGTCCTACGCGCCCGCTCGCTCCATCCGGGCATCGATTTCCTGGAAGGCGATGCGCAGACGCTCGATGGCCAGGCCGATGGCAGCTTCGATGCCGTCGGCATGAACTTCGGCATCCTGCATTTCGACGAGCCCGAACGCGCGCTCCAGGCGATGCACCGGGTGCTGCGCGCCGGCGGACGGCTGGCCTTCACCGCCTGGGGGCCGCCTGAGATGGTTGCCGGTTTCTCGATTCCGATGGCCGCGATCCAGCGCTCGGGCAACCCGAATGTCGGGCTGCCACCGGGGCCGCCCTTCTTCCACTTCAGCGATGCGGCCAATTGCGAGGAGGCACTGAAGCGTAGCGGCTTTCGGGATATGCGGACAGCGATCGTGCCGCAGCACTGGGTTTTCCCGTCATCCGGCGCCTACTTCGAGGCGCTGCTGCACGGGACGGCGCGTACGGGCGGCGCGCTCAAGCGGCAGAGCCCGGCGGAGCTCGCTGCCGTTCGCGCTGATATCGAGAGATCGGTCGCCCCGTTCATGGCCGAGGGCGAGCTGCGCTTGCCGATGCCCGCGCATCTGGTCTGGGCGACAAAGGCCTAGGTCGCCGCGCAATATGCGGCGCGGGGAGATTATTCGGAATCCGGCCCGGGCTCTTCGCTCTCCACCACCTCGCCGAGCGGCGCGGGCTGGAAGGCGGCTGCTGCGACCGTCCGGCTTGCTCCGGGCATCGTCGCCACCGGCGTGTGCTCCGGGCCGGGGCTCGGATTGGCCGGCACCGGGCGCTGGCGCGTCCAGGTCCGGGTGCCGATGTCGAAGCGGCCCTCGCGCCAGCCGACGAACTCGCCCTCATTGCCGTAGAAGGCGTTGCGGTCGACATCGCCCCGGATGCCGGGAACGCGGCCGGTGGTGGTGAACTGCCAGAAGGCCCAGGGCCGGCTCTCGTAGCGCGCCTCGGGCTTGGCCGCAGTCGAGCGGATCCAGTAGGGATAATCGTTGAACTCGCCTTCCAGCACGTCCTTGTGGAAGGTGATGTCGGTGTAGATCACCGGCTTCTTGCCAGTGAGCTGTTCGAGCTCGGTCAGCATCAGCCGGATCTTCTCCAGCGCCAGCGAGCGCTCGACCTTCTTCGGGCAGGTCTTGGAGTGGCCGTTCCATTCGAGGTCGAGCACCGGCGGCAGCGCGTCGGGGTCTCGCGGAATCTGCTGCTTGAACCAGACCGCCTGCTCATGCGCCGGGCGGCACCAATAGACGAAGTGATAGGCGCCGCGCGGGATGCCGGCGCTGCGAGCGCCTTCCCAGTTCTTCTGGAAGGCCGGGTCGACATGGTCGCCGCCCTCGGTCGCCTTGATGTAGACGAAGCGGGTGCCTGCCGCCTTGACCGCGGCCCAGTCGATCTCGCCCTGCCAGCGCGAGATGTCGATGCCCTGGATCGGATAGCGCCTGGCGGCCTCGACACCAGGATGGGGGCGCGCATCGCCCTTGGACGGATAGTTGTCCAAAGCGACGCAGCCACCCAAAGCCGTCAGGGCGGTGAGCAGCGCGAAAGGGGCCAGGGAAAAGGGTTTCATGCGGCGGGCGGTCATTTCTCGGACAATTGCGGAGAAAACTTGACGCTCGGTTTACGTTACCGGTTTTTCCGTGACCCTCGCTTCGAGATTGAGAACATTCTGCGCCCAAGTCGCTTCTAGGCGAGGCGCAGCAGCAGCGTCGCGATTCCAAGGAAGGAGAAGAAGCCGACCACGTCGGTGATGGTGGTGACGAAGGTGCCGGACGAGATCGCCGGGTCGATGCCCGCCCTGTCGAGCGCCAGCGGCACGGCGACGCCGGCGAGCGCCGCGATGATCAGGGTCGCCACCATGGCGAGGCCGATGACGACGCCGAGCATCGAATTGCCGAACCAGAAGCCGGCGACCAGCGCGGTGATCAGCGCGAAGGCGACGCCGTTGAGCACGCCGACGATCATCTCGCGCCGGAAGAAGCGGGCCATGTTCCAGCCGCCGAGCTCGCCGGTGCCGAGCGCGCGCACTGCTACCGTCATCGTCTGCGTCGCGGCATTGCCGCCCTGGCTGGCGACGATCGGCGCCAGCACGGCGAGTGCGACGAGCTTGCCGAGCTGCTCCTCGAACAGCGCCATCACCGAGGCGCTGACGAAGGCGGCGATCAGGCTGATGAAGCGCCAGCGGAAGCGGCCGAGCGCGACCTGGCGCACCGAGTCCGAAATTTCTTCCTCCGCGTCGACGCCACCGAGTTGCTTGACGTCGTCGTCGGCGGCTTCCTCGATCACGTCGACGATGTCGTCGACGGTCATGACGCCGACGAGCCGGCCGGCGGCGTCGATCACCGGTGCGGCGACGAGATTGTAGCGCTGGAACATCCGCGCCACGTCCTCGATGTCGTCGGTCGCCTGGACGACGCGGCGGTCGTCCTCGACGAGATCGACGACGCTGACCGGGCGCTTGGTCCGCAGCAGCCGGTCGAGCGGGACCGTGCCGACGAAATGGTGGCTCGGATCGGCGACGAAGATCTCGAAGAAGCGCTCGGGCAGATCCTCGGTGTCGCGCAGGAAGTCGATGGTGTGGCCGACGGTCCAGAACGGTGGCACCGCGATGACCTCGGGCTGCATGCGCCGCCCGGCCGAGCCTTCGGGGTAGTCGAGGCCCTGCTGCAGCACCGTGCGCTCGGCCGGCGGCAGCTTGTCGAGAATCTCGCGCTTGTCGGCCTCGTCGAGGTCCTCGAGGATGTAGACGGCGTCGTCGGTGTCGAGCTCGCGCACGCCCTCGGCGACGGTCTCCGGGGAGAGCTCCTCGAGAATCTCCTCGCGGACGGCATCGTCGACCTCGGTCAGCGCGGTGAAGTCGAAATCGCCGCCGAGCAGCGAGATCAGCTTCGGCCGCTCCTCGGCGTCGAGCGCCTCGATCAGGTCGCCGAGATCGGCTTCATGGAGTTCCGCGACGAGCTCGCGCAAGGCGGTAACGTCGGAGAGCAGGACGGCCTGCGAGACCTGCTCGACGAAGCCGGCATCGATCGCGCCGTCCTCGTCGCGGACCTTGCGCTCCAGCGTCTCGTCCGGAGCGTGCTCGGCTTCCACCATGGGTCGCTCCGCGATTCGAGGGCAGGGGGATTCGGGGCAGGGGATTCGCGACCGCAGGCGCAGCGCTCTTGTGTCAGCGCCTCTGCCCGATGGCAACGCGCGGCAAGGCAATTCGATGCAATCGCAACGAAAAACGGCGATCCTTGCGGATCGCCGTTTCACGAGCCTTCGCTCTAAACTGGTGCGGTCAAGAGGACTCGAACCTCCACGGGTCTCCCCGCTACCACCTCAAGGTAGTGCGTCTACCAATTCCGCCATGACCGCAGCGGCTCTGAAGGGCGCCGCGCTGTGGCGGTGAACTCCGGAGCGGCGCGGGTCTAGCAAATCAAGTTCCCGGCTACAAGAGCTGCAATCAGGAAAATCGTCAGGGCTGTGGGAAGGGGGCGCTCAGGCGGCGTCGGCGACGGTTTCGAGCGTGTAGACGGTCGGCCGCATCAGCATCTCGGTGATCTCGACCGAGATTCGGCTGCCGGCGACGACGACATGGCCCTTGGCGAAGGGGTGGTTGTTGGCGAGAATCTGGACCTCGTCGTTCTCGGTCGCATTGAGCTCGATGATCGCACCACGGCCCATGCGCAGCAGCTTGTAGATCGGCATCTGCGCCGAGCCGAGCACCACCGTGAGCTCTACCGCAACGAGATCGAGATCGGCCTTCAAAATTCGCCTCCGCAGACCTACTTCAAAATCGTTCTACGAACTTGCCAGCGCCGCGGAAACCGGCGCATGAGCAGCGGCGAAGCGAACGGGCGCAGCACCGGTTTCCAAGAGTTGAACGGACAGGGTTAAGGCAAGGTGAAGACGCGCGAGGCGCTTTCGGTGTCGTTCCTGCCAGAGGCGGGCTCCGAGCCGGTCGAGTGGGTGATCGCCGACGAGCCGGTCGGCTACGAGGCGGCCGTCGCCGAGATGGAGGCCCGCGCCGCGCTGATCGCCGACGGCGTGGCGCGCGAGCGCGTCTGGCTGGTCGAGCATCCCGCGCTCTATACCGCCGGCACCTCGGCCAAGGACCAGGACCTGCTGACGCCGGAGCGCTTTCCGGTGCATCGCACCGGGCGGGGCGGGCAGTTCACCTATCACGGCCCCGGCCAGCGCGTCGCCTATGTCATGCTCGACCTGAAGCGGCGCGAGCCCGATCTGCGCCGCTTCGTCTCGGCGCTGGAAGCCTGGCTGATCGGCACGCTCGCCGCCTTCAACATCCGCGGCGAGCGGCGCGAGGAGCGCGTCGGCGTCTGGGTGCGCCGGCCGGAGAAGGGCGTCGACGCCGAGGACAAAATCGCCGCGCTCGGCATCCGCGTCCGCCGCTGGGTCTCGTTCCACGGCATTTCGCTCAATGTCGAGCCGGAGCTGGCGCATTTCGACGGCATCGTGCCCTGCGGCGTCTCCGACCAGGGCGTGACCTCGCTGGTCGATCTCGGCCTGCCGGTGACGATGCCCGAGGTCGACAGCGCGCTACGGGCCGAATTCGAGCAGATTTTCGGCCCGACGGTCGCGGTTTCCTGACGTTTACCTTGCGTTGACCATCCGCCGGGATGCTTGTCCCCGTGATGAAACCACGGGGACGACGACGATGAGGATCATCTTCGCGGGCTGCCTGGCGGCCCTGCTTTCTGCCTGCTCCACCACTGAGGAACGCATCGCGGGCGCTGCTGCCGGCGCTGGAACCGGCGCGATCATCGGCGGGCCGATCGGCGCGGTCGCAGGCGGCGCGGTCGGCGCCTTCGCTGCTCCGACTGTGACCGGTTCGGTCAAGCGGATGCGCGAGTAGCGTCAGGACGCGGTCGGGCGCCGGAAGGCCATCCGGGAGCGTTCGGCTTCGGCCCGGATGGCGCAGCCTTCGACATGATCGTTGATCAGCCCCATCGCCTGCATGAAGGCGTAGACGGTGGTGGGGCCGACGAAGCGCCAGCCGCGCTTCTTCAATTCCCTCGACAAGGCGACCGACGCGGCCGAGGTCGATGCGGTCTGCGGTGCGGCGACCGCATCGGCAGCCGGCTCATAGCGCCAGATGAACGCCGCCAGCGAGCCAAACTCGGCAACGATCGCCTGAGCCCGCCGGGCATTGTTGATCACGGCTTCGATCTTGCCGCGATGGCGCACGATGCCCTGATCGGCAAGGAGGCGGGCGACGTCCTGCTCGGTGAAGCCGGCGATGCGATCGAAATCGAAGCCGGCAAAGGCCCTGCGGAAATTCTCGCGCTTGGCGAGAATGGTCCGCCAGCTCAGCCCGGACTGAAAGGCCTCGAGCGACAGCTTCTCGAAGAGGCGATGGTCGTCGCCGACCGGATGCCCCCATTCCGTGTCGTGGTAGGCGAGGAATTCGGGTGCCGCCGCGCACCAGCGGCACCGCGGCCTGCCGTCCGGTCCCGAGATGGTCGTGCTCATGATGGGCTCTCCGCCTCGTCAGCCGAGCAGGAAGGCAAGGCGTTCGTCCGCCTTGCCGGGAGAGATCGACAGGATCTCGGCCGTAACGACCTGCTCGGCGACGAACGGGTCGTCGTTCACGCGGGCCCGAAGCTCCGGCAGCGTGGTGGCGTGAGCGAGGATGGCGCCGCCGAGCTTCGGCTGCAGGCTGCCGGCGAGCAGGAAGATGCCGTCGGTGAAGCCGCGCTTCAGCCAGGCATTATGGGCGTCCATCAGCTCGGCGGCTCGGCCGACATTCGTGGAGAATCTGAGCAGGACGATGAACATGGCGGTCGTCTCTTCTGGAAGGGCTGGTCGATCGGGTCAGGTCGGCGGCGGGGTAAGACGCTGCGCATCCAGCCAGGCATGCATCTGCGCGACTTCCCGGCGGAGGAAGGCTTCGTCGCGAAAGGCACTGGCGAGCGTGGCAACGCCCTGGCTGCGGGCCAGCAGTTCCATGGCGAGTGTGTCCGCCTCTTCGGGGGCGTGACCGAGCCGGGTTAACTCGTGGCAGAGCCAGTCCCGGAACAGCGTGAAGATCTCGCCGGCCCGGGGCAGAGCGAGATGGTCGAGCTTGGCCAACTCGTTGCAGAGCGTGCCGACCGGGCAGCCATAGGCCATGATCTTCGCCCTGTTGGCGATCAGCATGTCGATGAAGCTGCCGATACGGGTGGCGGGGTCGTCATTGTTCTCCGCCCAGGCGGCGAGCATCGCGGCGGTGCCGGCCAGGCGCAACTGGATCACTGCATCGAGAATCTCGTCCTTGCTCTTGAAATGATAATAGAAATTGCCGCGGGAAATCCCGACGGGGCCGGCGATGTCGGCGAAGGAGGTGTGATCGAAGCCGTTCTCGTAGAACAGCCGGTCAGCCGTCTCGACGATGAGATCGCGGGTCGTCTTCCCGCTCGGCGCACTTGCTTCCATATGCCGGCCCATCGCCCCGCAGCGCTCTAGGTCAAATGTCCTAGTTGGATCTAGGACAGATGTCCGACAGGGTCAAGCGGAGCTGCGGGATGTCGCACGGCGCATCTGTGCGCGGTCGCCTGTTTGCCTTTTGGCTGGGGCGCGCCATAACCCGCACTGAAGAATTGTTGTGAGGGAGCGCGCCGTGGCGGTCATCGAGAGCAAGGTCGATCTCAATTCGGCCGAGGCGCGGGCCAATGTCGCGTCCTGGACCACGCTGCGCGAACAGCTCACCGAGCGGCGCGCCACGGCTGCACTCGGCGGCAATGCCCGCTCGCGCGAGCGCCATACGGCCCGCGGCAAGCTGCTGCCCCGCGAGCGCGTGCTGCGCCTGCTCGATCCCGGTTCCGCCTTCCTCGAGATCGGTGCGCTCGCCGCCTACGACATGTACGACAAGGAGGTGCATGGCGCCGGCATGATCGCCGGCATCGGCCGCGTCTCCGGGCGCGAGGTGATGGTCGTCTGCAACGACGCCACCATTAAGGGCGGCACCTACCACCCGATGACGGTGAAGAAGCATCTGCGCGCCCAGGAGATCGCGCGCGAGAACAATCTGCCCTGCATCTACCTGGTCGATTCGGGCGGTGCGAACCTGCCGCACCAGACCGAGGTCTTTCCCGATCGCGAACATTTCGGCCGCATCTTCTACAACCAAGCGACCTTGTCCGGCCTCGGCATCCCGCAGGTCGCGGTGGTGATGGGTTCCTGCACCGCCGGCGGCGCCTATGTGCCGGCGATGTCGGACGAGACGGTCATCGTCAGGAATCAGGGCACTATTTTTCTGGGCGGCCCGCCGCTGGTGAAGGCTGCGACCGGCGAAGTCGTCTCGGCCGAAGATCTCGGCGGCGCCGATGTCCATGCCCGGCTCTCGGGCGTCGCCGACCACTATGCCGGCGACGACACCCATGCGCTCGCGATCGCGCGCCGCATCGCCAGCAATTTCAACAGCGTCAAGCGGCCGTATATCGACATCGCCGAAGTGGTGGAGCCGCTCTACGGCGCCGATGAGCTCGATGCGGTCGTGCCGACCGATCTCAAGAAGCAATACGACGCCCGCGAGATCATCGCCCGGCTGGTGGACGGCTCGCAGCTCGACGAGTTCAAGCCGCTCTATGGTTCGACCCTGGTGACGGGCTTTGCCCGCATCCATGGCATCCCGGTCGGCATCATCGCCAATAACGGCATCCTGTTCTCGGAGAGCGCGCTGAAGGGCGCGCATTTCATCGAGCTCTGCTGCCAGCGCCGGATTCCGCTGCTCTTTCTGCAGAACATCACCGGCTTCATGGTCGGGCGCGAGGCCGAGACGCGTGGCATCGCCAAGGACGGCGCCAAGCTGGTGACGGCGGTCGCCTCGGCGCGGGTGCCCAAGATCACCGTGCTGGTCGGCGGCTCGTTCGGCGCTGGCAATTACGGCATGTGCGGGCGCGCCTACTCGCCGCGCTTCCTGTTCGCCTGGCCGAATTCGAAGGTCTCGGTGATGGGCGCCGAGCAGGCGGCGAGCGTGCTCGCGACGGTGCGCGGCGACAATCTCGAAGCCGAGGGCAAGCCCTGGACGGCCGAGGAGGCGGAAGCCTTCAAGGCGCCGATCCGCGACAAGATCGAGGCCGAGGGCTCGCCCTATTACGCCACCGCCCGGCTCTGGGACGACGGCATCATCCTGCCCTCGGAGACGCGCCGCGTGCTGGCGCTGGCCTACTCCGCCTGCCTCAACGCTGAGATCCCGGAGACGCGGTTCGGCGTGTTCAGGATGTGAGGCGAGCGGCCTCTCCCTTCTCCCCTTGCGGGAGAAGGTGGCCCGCAGGGCCGGATGAGGGGTCGCACAGGTCTGGAAAGTTCTGGAATACAGGTGGCGCTACGCTCGCGATCAGTGTCGCGCGACCCCTCACCCTAACCCTCTCCCGCAGGGGGAGAGGGGATATGGCGCGCTTGTTCATCAGTTCTTGGTCAGGCCGAGTTCCTTCAGCACGCCGTTGCCGCGCTCGGTGAAGGCCTTCACATAGGCGACGAACTCTTCCGGCTTGTCCCAGACCGGGGTGATGCCGCGATC